>JAEEGJ010002947.1_pt1 | contig 72634 bp, 57 predicted proteins | sample 8958761 | NCBI WGS metagenome assembly JAEEGJ01 (sample SAMN16246546, study PRJNA631951) | gut metagenome | biome: gut microbiome; feature: rumen; material: RS-attached | host: Bos | place: Iran: Karaj | collected 2018-10 | reverse complement strand
CAATTCATTTGTGGGTGTCTCCTTTGAACAATGATTTTTATTAACCGGCAAGTTAACAATCATTATTCTATGAGAGGCACTCATTTTTTACAAACCTGCTATTTGTTCATTAACAGGAATGCTCCAATTTAAATGTGTTACCATTCCCAACAGACACTTCTTTGAGTCTCAATCGTTCCAATAAAACATTTTCAAAGCCAATTCATCAGCCCTAGTTACTTCTTTCATTGCCAGCCAATCGTTCATAAATAATTTTCCACATAACAATCCATTTTCAACTTTTTTATATTCTGCCATTGGAATAAAATAAACTCCCTCATTCATATCTAGTCTAGCTGATACTTCCATCGTTCCAAAAGAATTCTTTTTTATTGGCAGTACTAATCTTACATCCTTATAAACGTGATACCGCTCAACTGGCCAATTAATGTCTCCTACGACTATAATGTGCGTAAAATCCATTACCTGTCTATCAATCGTGTCTTCATCTTTATCAAGGACACCAAACTCTCTTCCCAAAATTAGTGCTAACTCTCTAGCACCATAAGAAGTTATAGTGAATCCCCCATGTTTATCTAATCTTGGTTTTCTTAAATCATATGTGGGCTGGTTATCATACCATTGACCATAATTTAACTCAATATCATGCCCATTGACATCTTCTATATCAGCTAAATGTTTAATTAACTTAAAATTCTCAGAATTAATCATTACTATCACCTCTTATGCTTCTTACTCTTTAGAAATTAATCCTACTAGCCTCATATAGCTATTTCCCTATAGGTCCTCTGATTTCCGATATCTGCATATCAAAAACTAGTAAATAATCCAACATTGAGTAAAAAAGCTAGAGCTTTAAATGCTCTAGCCTCTAATAATCCAAATATTCTTAATTCTTCTATCTTTTAACAAAAACATATAAAGAATAATAAACCCTTTTTCATCTCGACTTATCTAGCTCTACTTTGTTAGATGATATCATGCAATTGTGAATTGTTATTGAAAAAGCAGTGTTTATTTTTTATTTTTTTCTATAACGCTTTCTGTTTCAGTTTGCCCATCTTCTATCTCAAGTAAATTCAATGTAATCAAATCATCCAAAATATCTACATCACCATCGGCGTTCCAATCAACATCAAACATAATAATCCCTCCATGATTAATTGGTTTTTCACTCAATCAGTGAATTTAATCGCCACATAAAAATTGTAGTCCTAACTAATATATACGATTTAGAATTAATCTATAATTTTGCATTATAATCCCATTTTTATATTTTTTTGTATTTATTATTTATATATACCAAAAATAAATTCATTCAAATGTTTCTTTTAAAAACATACGATAGTTTTCTATCATCATTTGAGCACTATATCCTCTTAATTCTTCTCTTTCATTAACAATCTCTTGGATTATATCATCATTAATTATTTCACAAATAGGCATTCTACCATATTTTTTACTTACTTTTTTATCCTCATTAAGGATACTTATATATCTACTAATCTTTGCTATTCCAAATTTTTTACTCTCCATCCATTTTTCAAAACGATTAATATTATTATCAGCTGCGTCCTCTTTCTCTACCGTCACTATACTCGTTCTTGAATATACTGGTTTAATTTCTTCTACTATTTTTGCATAATTCGAATCTAAAAAAAGTAAATATAAATTTATGGCCATATTTAAAGCGGAATTATGCTCTCTTTTAATATCGCTAAGTAATTCTTCACATTTTTTAGATGTAGTAATTGAAAACATACTCTTTCCATTTCTTAAGTTATAATCATTCAATAGTCTAATACATAGCTTACGTACGTCCTCCGAATAATCCATATCCTTAAGAAATTGATTAAAATTGTTAACTTGAATCAATCCTGTACCTGCATCCTCATCATGCGTACCATCGAATTCTGTAAAATTATTTTCTCTAGCTTTAAAAAACCCTTTATAATATCTCAATGCTGCACGTAAAGTAGGTGCCGCGTTTTTTGCTTTTAATATACAATTCTCTATTTCGCCTAAATCTTTACAATCAAATACTTTTAATGTTTTAACATCATCAATAAAAAAACTATCTAATTCATCTATGTAAGAATAAATGACAGAACTTACAAACCGCTCGTGCCTCAAATATTTGATAAATTCTTCTTTTATATCATTTGCAGAAGACTGTTCCTTTATCGTGTCAGTATAATTATCACTAGATGATAATTCATTAATATGCTCCCCCACCTCTTTATTTGAAGAACCTATGTTATACTCACGAAGCATCCACCCTTTAGCCTTAGTATAATCAACTCTTTCTTCACTAAAAGTCCCGTCACCAAAAAAGTGCTCTCCTTTATTTGCAATAAACGTCAGCAATTTTGCCAATTCATCAACACTCAATGTTTTTATATAATCAAAATTCGTGATTGCAGATTTTTTTTCTTCACGCTTTGAAGCATAAGAATCATCTTTTTTTGCAGAGATAAAATAAGAACCCCATTTATTTTTTGCCCAATTACTCTCATCTAATAGTTTAATAACTAAATCCTTTTGAATCCCCACATTTCTTGATATAACTTCAGGACGATATAAATGCCCCGCCCTCTCATTTAAAAAATCAAATATTATCTGTTCGTCTGCCGTATAGCTATTCTGTTTTTCTATTTCAGCCAAATATTTGCAGTAATCAATATACTCAAGAACAAACTTTTTATCATATTCGAAATCTATTAAATTTTTCAGAACATCTTCTAGCCATTTCCAATTATCTTTTCGTGCATAATCCTCAAATACATCTTCCTTAACATAATATAGATATGTCAGAACCGCTTCTATTCTAGGAATAAATGTTTTTTTCTCTTTTTCTATTACTGTTGTCTTCTTGTTAGAATTTGAATCAATTAAGTTTCTAATATACTTTTTTAAGAAAGGATTTGAAATCATTTCTGGAGCATCGACTACTATTGAATCTTTCATAAATATTTTATCAAAAACTCTATCAACCGATGCTATATCTAGCCCCGCCTCAATACATATTTTACATATATATTCATTAGTGATATATCCATAATATTTTATGGTCTCTTCGATTTTTATTTCAACTTTCTCCAAAGTCCCCATAATAACTACCCCAATACTTATATACTAGACTACGCTTTAGTAATACCCCCTCCATATAATCTCATGTTTAAATCTTCCAAAAAGTCAAACAAATTCATAATATACTCATCGACAGACTTGCCATCACCAATTATTTGTTCATACATTTCCTCTACACCACCCAAAACATATGAATCATATAAATCATCATATACCTTACGTTCTTCATTCTTTTCGTCTAATCTGAACGCAACATCAAGTTTTTCATCCTCAGTCATGTCGTTATTCAAAAGCATCATCAAAGTTCTGTAATTAAAGATTAAATCATCTTTCTCATTTGCAAGTTTGTCATAAAAAATCTTTGTTGTATTATCCGCTTTATCTGGTTCCGCTGTCCTTCGATAAATATAGCCAATAATAGGAGCCACTCTGTAAACATCATAATTTGTTTTAAAAAACCCCATACCTATCTGATCTGAAAGCTTATTTGTCAAAGTCTCCACCATTGTCGCATGTTTGCCGCGAAATACATATACTTTATCAAACATACCACTTATACCTCCTTGACAACATCAGATTCAAGATTACTTTCATTTACTTTAAATGCAGTGTATCTTGCTCCAATTCTATTTTTCATATATTCTTCAGCAATATTTCCATCTGTATCCTTAATAAACATTATTACTTGATCAGCTATTTTAGGAATCTCCATACATATACTCTGAATTCTTTTTATATCAAATGCTGATAGGGGCGCGTCCATTACTAATGGGTAACCTTCTTTTTCAATGTCTATTATTTCATCTTGTGAAAAAGCATCATCATTCACTTTCTGCTTAGCCAAATCAATCACAGCAGTTATAAATGCGAAAATCAAGGCATAACTTTGAGCTGTATTCCTCTCCACAGCATCATCTGATCCATATTCTTCATCCACAGTAACATTAATCCGATACCTTTCATCAATTTCAATCTTTATATTACCATCATAAATGGATTCGAATATTCTATTCATTCCTTCTTCTAATTTCGCTCTATATTTGTTCTCCTCGCCTGAATACTCTTTCCGCATTTGCTCATAAATAGCTGTTGCATAATTTAAATATCGCTGCAACTTCATAGTATCATTGTCTATTATTATTAATCCTTTCTTATCATTTTCTTTTCTTTCTTTTGAAGTCCTCCATAATTTTAAATTTGATTCAACCTCTATTAACTCTTCAGTCTTACTCTTCTGCATACTCTCCAATGCACTTTTTTGTTTTTTGGCCGACTCCCCCCTCGAAGTATTTGCCAACTGATTCATTTTTTCATCTCTTTCAGTCTCCTTACCCTCTATGCTCGCATCAATTTCAGATAAATCCTTCATCTTTTTAATCATAGTACTATAAAAGTCTTCACCCTCTTTTTCTACAGAACGGGATGTTTTCAAATAATCCTCTTTTAATGCTCCTATAGTCTTCGGATAAGCAAACTGAAATAGCTCTTCAATACTTTTATACGCTAATGTACCTTCCTGTAATGATGTGCCACATAAACATACACCCCTTTCAACTAAATAGTCTAACGTCTTTGTTGTCAATCCAGGAATCACCTTATCCTGCGGTGCAGATTTTTCCAGTAAATGTTTTATTTTTTCATCTCGCATAATACATGTAGTGACAAACCCATAAAAACCTCTTTGAAAATTTTTTAACAGTTCTGAACTAATATGCTGCACTCTTTTGTTTTGCAGTTGAGACACCTCATTTACAAGTTTTTGATATTCTTCCTTCACAAGTATCTTAGGAGTTTCTGAGAAAATAATATGCTGTAACTTCTCTAGCTCAATTTTTATTTTGTCCAAATCTTCGTTCAGTTCTTCTTTTCTACTTTCGGCATTTTCAATTTTCTCATCAAACTCTTTAATTTGCGTGTTGAGAATACTTAGTTTTTCAACTGACTGACTGTTTTTTTCTAGTTCATTTTGTAGCGATTTAATGACCGAATTCTTTGAACTAGACTTCGACTTTAAATGCTCTATAGCGGATTGTGTTGCGCTTAAACCAACTAAACTATAAACTGCTTCTCTAAAATCTTCCCCCTTGCCAATTTGTATATTTTCCGCCATTTCTTCAATCTTTTCTCCATCAAAGAAAAAGAACTGCGATAAATCTTGTGGCAGTAATCGTTTTATAAAATAAAACTTTTCATGGTCCGGCATGTATTCCGTTACACCATTCTCATTCAAACTTGAAATAGTAAACTTTCCCTGACCAAACTGCTCTGTCTTGCCTCCTAACTGCTTTTTATATGTTACCAACCGTGTAATCGTATAGGCAACATTGTTATAAAATACATCAAGTATAACCGAAACAGATTTTTCTTGACCTACCAACATCTGCTCTCTGACTTTTCGATTAATTAGCTCTCTAATTTTAAACTCAGTCTGACCATATAATGCCCACTGAAACGCCTGTGCCAACGTTGTTTTCCCAGTTCCATTGTCCCCCATAACTATAGTGACATTTTTTTCTGGATCAACAGAAAAGTCTATTGTAGTATCAATATATTGCCTAAAGTTGTTAAGCTTTATTCTTCGTATAAGCATACTATCACTCCTCTCTGTCAACCTCTTTTTTTATTAATTCAACGATTTCCTTAATTATCTCGCCATCTTTTAATTTTCTAGTTTTTACATTCTGCCTCTCCATTCTCAATATTCCGAACTCTATCATACGTATCGTACTATCATTTATACTATCTTTATTAGTCATAAGCCTCTTCCTCCTCGAACAACTGATAAGCTTCCCTTATTCTTTCAATAACATCTATTGAATCCACATAATTATCTGCTATTCTCTGAAATTCAAGTACTCTTTTTAGCTCATTTTTCACTAAACTAATATCATTCTCTATCTCCTCTGGCGACAGAAAAGGTATTAAATCTAAATCGCGAGGTAAAGTCACAAAATCATAGATATAAGCCTTATCCTTTCCTTCATATAACCTTAATACACGTCCCCTCCTTTGAATATATTCTTTTGGATTTGTCGTACTAGCAAGAATAAACGCCCTATTAACTGAAGGTATATTGACACCTTCATCCAAACATTTAATTGCTACCAATGCTTGTAAGACATCTCCATCTGAAAACTCTTTTTTTAAAAGATCTCTAGTTGCAGCATTTTCTGAAGAGGTAAATTGGGCAACTTTCATTCCATATTCCGCGCCTAATATATGACAAATCCTGTCTATTTGACGAGTTACAACGTCATCATCTTCATCGTGCTCACTAGTAGCTCCACAATATACCAACATGTGATTATCATGTATATAAGGTTTTATTTCCCTTCTTAACGTATCATCTTTATTAGTCGCACCTGCTACAATTCTAGCTCGTTTTATTGCTAGCATCTGAACATAGTCATTTAGTACTGGATTTCCTTTCTTATCAAATGTGATGTTTTTCTTAATCTCCTCACTAATTTTGTTATAGCTATCTAACTCTTCGTCTGATAAATATACCAATATGGGATAATAATCATATGGCGTTAATTTTTTTTCTTTGATGGCTCGTTCCAAAGGATATTCTATACATTTTTCCCCAAAAAACTCACTCAATTCCTCTGTACCCTCAGTATCGTTATGTCGCTCAAAAGTAGCAGATAGCCCTAATCTATATATATATCGTTCTGTGAGACATTTTAGATATGTTCGTGCCCCCATATTATGCGCTTCATCAGCCAACAAACAAATTTCGCCTTGCATCGATGATATTAACTTTTGCATTTTGCTAGATGCAAATGTATCTTTAGTACAAATAATACAAATAAAATTCTTTGTTCCTAGCTTGTAATCGAATATCGCCTTCCTTATAAGAGACGGATACTCTTTATATTTATTAATTCCATAGGCCACTATTGGATAAATATTAAATATGTTTAAATCTTCAACCCATTGTTCCACCAAATGCGTTTGCGGACATACAATAATGGATATTAATCGTTTTCTATCTTGAAACAACGTACACAGCGCACCTATTCCCGTATATGTTTTTCCTGTCCCAGTTGCCATATCGAATATCCCACGATATCCATTATTTTTCCAACTTTCAATTGCCTCCTTTTGATAATCATGCAGATGCACCTTGATAATGGGTTCATTTTGCTGCAATTCTCCACCAATTTCATTAGACTTTAGATTAAACTTCTCATCATTACTAATGAAATCTTTTTCCATAAAATCTGTGTACGAATAATCTTTTTTATATTTCTGTATTATTATTTCATCTACATTAACAAACTCTTGAACATCAACCTCACTATCTTTATTATCCCATAACAAATCAAATGCTTCCTTTTTCTTCCTCACCCTTTCATATTCGTTTATATCTTTCCATGAACAAAAAACATCAATTGATTCATAATTTATATTCATGGCTGTATATGTTTCGTTCATCGAACCAGAAAATGCTATTTCATTACCTTGTGCATCAGAAAAAATGCCTATTTTCTCATGATACATACCATAACTACCAACGGTAGCTATTTTTATTTGCAATCTCTCATCTTCGATAAGCATCGTTAATAGCGCTAATCTATTTTCCTCCCTAAAGTCCTTTGGCTCATATAATTCCCGTTCAATAGCACGCGCAATAATATTTTCCCGACGCTCATATCCCTCTTTTATGGCTAAAACATCTTCATCTGATAGTTTAGGTGAAGCAATCACTCTCATTGTCCCACCATTATTTACAAATGGTAACAAGCCATCAGCAATAGTAACTAGCGCAGTTGATGAAAAAAACCCCACTGCTCTATCATATGTTTTTGCAATTCGCAAAATAGGATAATAAAACTCCGTAGCAATATTTTCTATCCTTGATCGATATTCATTTTTTAATTCAAGTTCATCAAACCCCATTCTATACACCAAAAGATAACTAGGAGGATATATCTTACACCTTCTATACCTCCTCAGCCAACTCCTTAACCGCTTTCACCAGCTTCTCTATATCCTCATCTGTAGTAAACTTTCCCACGCTCGCTCTTACTGTTCCCACAAAATTCTTATCATTAATCAAATCATGAATTAGCGGTGCACAATGATACCCCGTTCGTACCGCTATATCAAAATCCTCATCTAATATTTGTCCGACTTCAGAAGCTTTATATCCCCCAATATTAAATGAAACTATTCCGATATGATTGTCGCCATCAGGTATATACGTATATACGTTCTTTATACTCTCTAGCCCCGAAGCAAGAAGATTGGTTAACCGTTTTTCTTCCGTATATACGATATCTATATCTACCTCATCCATTGCTGCATCTAACCCTGCAATAGCAACTATGTTTTCACTTCCTACTTCATACCTAGCGCTTCCCTCTTTAGGCATATCAAGGTTTAATGAATCCGAACCAGTACCACCCGCGATGGTCTGCTCCAATGGAAAATCTTTTCGTTTAATAAAACCGGATACACCAAAAGGACCATATAATGTTTTATGGCCTGCAAAAACTAGTAAATCTATTGGCATATTTTTAAAATCCACTGGAACAACACCAAAGGCTTGTGCTCCATCAACAATAACTTTTGCTTCATATTCATGAGCTGCTGAACCAATTTGCTCTATAGGCAATATATATCCCGTAACATTGCTTACATAACTCATGAAAACAAAAGATGGTTTCTTTTTTGCAAAAGCAAACTTTGACGTCTCAATATCTAGATAATGACGATTTCGTCCGTTCTCTTCTTTGGTTTCAAAAGGTAAAACTTCAATAGAAAACTTTAATTTTTTTTGCCAAAGGTGAAGACTTCTCATAACAGCGTTATGCTCGAAAGGACTCACAAAAACAACATCAGATTCTTTTAAATCTAATCCCGAAATAATCTGATTGAATGCAATAGTCGCAGAAGGTTGAAAAAAAACATCGCCTATACCATCTGCATTCGCTAACTTCAATATCTTCGTGCGAAGATTAGCAATTATCTCATCCGCATCCCTAGCAGCTTTATAGGAGCCTCTGCCGGCATTTACGGATAGAGTTCTATTTACTTTATCCATTCGAGCATACACATTTTCACTTTTGGGAAAAGTTGTAGCAGCATTATCTAAATAAACCATTGGATACCTTTATTTTTGTTTAATTAATTGTTCAATAGTCTGTACCAATACCGCAACCTTTTGGCTCGTTTCTAAACTATCGCCAAAATCATCTAGTGCCGATTCGATTGCATTTTTTAAAAAATAGCTTGTAGAATCATCCTCTATAAAATCGTAATTACGTTCAACAATTTCACCAGTACTATCTTTGAATGTAAATGAGTACTCGCCCAAGTCTGAAGCATTATCATTGCTCAATTGATCAACACTATTAATGACCTCAACTAAAGCAGATTTAAACTCTTCATTCGAGTCATCCTTCCAATCTTCGATGTACAAATCAATGAGTATCTTAGATAAATCCGATGCCACTAATTCATCATTGTATGTATTCAATTCAGAAATATAATTCATCAATTGGCTTGCTTTACTGCTAGTAATATATTTTTTTGCCGAGTCACTTTTTCCTCTGTACCAATTAATGAGACCAGTAGCTAAACCCTCATCTTTCCCAAGATCTAGCGCTTCTTTGGCTACTTTAACTGCATTATCTATTTCTTCATCCAAGTATTTATCTAGAAGTTTACGAACCTCAAATAAATTCGAGGCACATTTTTTGAAATCCCCTTCAGCAGATAACATACTCGGTAGTACATCAAACAACACCTCTCTTGGGTTTATATCTATCTTTCTAAAGATATTTCGCACAGCTTTTATGTGCTCCATTTGAACATTTGAATACCGATTCTTATTGCTTTCAAACTGCATCGCACATTGTGGTAAGCCACGATACCATTTTTGAATTGAACCAACTAAAATAGACAACCTCTGGTGCTTTCTTTGAATATGTCTGCTAAAGTCTTCATCTATAAACACTGTTTCTAATGATTCTAGATATCTATCTTTATCTGCATCTTTCTCTTCAACATATAAGAAATAGTCTTCAGGCTTTTCGCATATGTTGTTAAGAATCTCTGCTGATACATCAACCTCCTTATCCAGCAAATATATTACAGGCATATTGCTTAGAGTCACTAATTGGCTAGCAATATATATTGGAACCACTCCGCTACGCATTCCAAATCCTTTGCCCAAGAGTTTCTTAAATAACTTTTCAAAAGAACGCTTCTCTCCGACAGATTTCTTGAGAAACTTGTGGATTTCTCCAATTACAGCCTTGGTTCCTTTGTTCATTACATATTTATCTTTTGTTGGATACAAGCCCGTATACATTAGTGCAGATCTGAAAACCATTGCCTCGGGACTAGTTCCAGTAGTAAATACCTCTAAATCATCTCCACTTAAAAGGGCTGTTATTACCGCGTTTCTTGCCTTTAAATACTGTCCAGAAACTCGTCTAATATTAACCAATTCATGATTAATAATAGGCGTATCTTTATAATATTCATCACAAATATCGCTTAACAGACTATTAAAAGTAGACATGCTACAAATCGACTCTAGCCTTATTCCGCCATGATAAATTGAGCAATTAGCTTCATCTAATCCTATAGAACTATCTATTTCATTGTTGATCTCATAAATTACATCTTCCAACTGTAGCATGAGTTCTTGTTTCATGACTTGATGTTGTGACAAAAACTCATTAGATGCTAGTAACTCTTTAATTACAACGTACTTTTGAATAAGCATCGCTACATCTACAACACTTGATGGCATTATTGTTAACACGCGTGAATCATGTATCGATTCTATTTTATTTATGCAATCGCTTATTCTTGTAATATCCTGTAACAGGATGCAAATAATACAACCATCAGCAAAATTATCACCGATAAGCATTCGATTTATATCTGGCAATGAAACAAATACATCCTCTGTAAGATAAATGTATCTAAAGAATCTTGTCATCTTAAATGTTTGGTTATGCTTTCTTGGAAGCAAATAATCCATCTCAGCTATCTCTGAAATTACACTTGAAATGGAATATTTATTTCGCAACCCTGCAATTCGATTCTTTATTTCCTTATCTAAATCTATTCCAACATTATGCCTAAATGCATATTGATTTGTGCGAGCGCGATAGACTATTAGTTGTTTTTCTATCAACCCACGTAATGTATCATCAACATTTGCATCAGCAACTCCTACAGAAAGTCCAATTGTTTTTGTATCAACAATCAACTCCTCTGCACGCCCAATCATATGCATTAATGCTATTGCCTTAATAACCTTCTTTTCATCATCAGTAATTGCTTTCGACAATGCGTAGTCGGCCTTCAACCATTCGTTATGAATAAAAGCATCTGACACATTCTCTTTGAACTGTATTTCAAAGTAGTCATATATAGAATCTGCGCCAATATAGTAGCTATTACCAACTTCATGTTTTGCAATAAGATTTGTCAAAGAACCATATTCGTCATTGCAAAGATATGTGAAAATAGTGCGCTCATTTTGAGCTACTTTTTCACTAATTCCAAGCAATAAATATGTAGCCAAAGGAAGCATAGGGAAACAGCCCTTTGCTATTAAATCTTCAAAAGTTTTTTCATCCTCAAACAATCCGCGAAATACTTGAAGTTCAAAACTCCTTTTGCATATTCTTTTAAAAGTATCGTTTTTAAATACTTCATTAACAGCAGTTTTTTTATGAATAGTGTTTTTGATTAATTCATAATTATTCTGACCGCTAATTACAAATAATCGTTCCTGGAGACGACCTTCGACACCTTCGTACTCCTTTCTAACATTAGCATCCAATTTTGTACCATATTCTTTTACACTCTTGTGCGCTATAAGAACTAATTCTATTTTTCCTTCGTCCGTTTTACTACTAGACGCTAGCTCACACATTTCTTGCAAAACACGCATATCGGATGCAAAATTTTCTCTATCATGCCCCTCAATATATTTACTAAACTCATCAAAGACTATAATAATTCCATCGTAATTGTGGTGCTCTTTTAATTCACGATTAATACTCTGATATACCTTCAAAGCATCATGCTGCATAATTGGCTCAAACTTGCTTCCCGATGTAAGTTCGGGATATATCATTTTAAAATATGCTAGCAATCTTTGATTATAAGATTTCAAACCAGAGACAAAACTTGCGGCATCTTTTTTTATTTCACTAATTTTTGATTCAAATTCTATATACGTATTTTCGTACTTCAGTTCCCAAGTTTTAATGATATCAACAGCTTCAGAATAATATGTATCTGGCATAACATCTGAAAGTCCAGCTTTTTGAAGCGCTTCATACAAAGACACTAAAAAAGCCTGATTTAAATTATCATCTGTATTAGAAATCAAAACTGGCAAATACTTCTTTTTTGAGCTATAAATATCTTTAGCCAATTCTCCTGTGCTAGCATCTACACTTGATATTCTCTTTATTAAATTGTCTTTATTTTTTGTTTTACTTCCTGCAAGTAGCGCAAGCCACACTAATACTAGATGTGATTTACCTTTACCATAAGGACCAATTAAAACTGTAGCTTTTCCATGTTTTGATTCTTTTACATCAGACAAATACTGATTCAAAACATTGAGTGACGATCTTGTTGGAATATAGCTTTCTATTTTGTTTTCGTTTGCTATATCTAGCATAAGGTTTACAGAACTCTGGAACCTTCTATCTGTTGAAACTAATTCACGCAATGTTTTACTCATAAACAAAAACTACCTTCTGCCTTTATAATAATCTTCTAAAATACTCTCTAAATCTTGCTTTTCATTAAGGTAAATCATATCTAGTCCCGCTGTCTTATTGAGTGTAAGTTTTCCCACGTCAGCCAAAGCATCAACATACTCTATTAGCATACTGCGCTTTATATTTAAGCTTTTCCCAACGAGTCCCGACTTATTTACAAGCTCATCTATGCTAAAAGAGTTTTCCCCATTCATAGATTTACATATTCCATACCAAATCACTTGCTTATCCAACCGTGCACCTGTCGGTTGAATTTTCCTATATGTGTCACCTTCACTTCGTATAAGGTGTAATGAATAAAATGGACTTTTCTTCTTTTCTTCAGGATCTACATTTCCAGCTCGTTCTTTTGCATACATCTGCAATATCGCATCACAATCAGCAATCACAGAATTATTAGAAGGAGCTTTATCACCACCATAGTTTACCTGTACTAGATGCGTCATTACGTTTTTCAGTTCCTCGATGGTGAAGCTTTCCATCTCAAATTCCGAGAAAAACAAATACCACGCTGTCGCCTTATCTTTATTCATAACAACATTCATATGAATAATCCAAAGGGTAAATGGGTCTTCAATATAAACATCATTCGCTAAAATTACTTCGCCGATTTTGGTAAGCGATGCTTTGCCAGCTTTCACTTGGATTAGTTCAGCAGCCTCCAGCCAATATCTAATAGCTTTTGCCATATTCGGACCGACACCAAGTCTATCTGCGCCATAGTAATCCTTGAATGTTGACTCTCCATTATCGCCAGATATTTCAATTAAAGCTTTTGTAAACCATCCTTCACGAGGCACAAAACTTTCGTGTCCTTTGAATCTGTAATTCTTAGCTTCCATTTATAATTTTCAATCACCTTTCTTGATTGCTAGAACTTTCTTCATATAGCAACCATTATTAAAATGATTTACACATTCTGTGCATCGAACACATTTATCATCATTAATCTTGTAAGAAATGCCCTCAGATGTTTCCGTAATTGAAATAGCATTATGCTTGCAAATACTTTCACAAGCGAGACACGCCATGCACATCTGATATTTAGTAAGCTGACATTTTACTTTGCCCTCAGCAGCACTATAATTCTTGCAACCAGCGAAATGATAATCTATGATGGTTACTTTTAAATCTTTGCTTCCAATACGACCACTAAGTTTTAATATAGGCGCTCCCTTGAGATTGATTACATAGACTTCTCCTAATCTCTTGTTTCCCATATCGAAATTTAGCTTTCCGAAAGGTTTAAATAACTCATATAAATCTCCGGTAATTGGGCGCTTCAAAACAAAGTTGACAGCATTTTCTTCCAATGCGCATGGTGTAAATTCAACTAAAGTGTTGTTTGCGTAAGCAACTCCGTTACCGCCCTGTCTAGCTTTCCAGAATCCTCCATCAACATAATCTTCTGGATCAGGTTTTCCGATTTCTTTAGCGAAATCAATCAACATATTTCGAAAACGATTATATTGCTCAGGCATATATATTCTTGAAAGGCATTCTGACCATACGCCATTATTCGGACAACACCAACAACCAACTCTTGAATAACCAAGTCTATAAGCTGTATTAAAATCAATTCCCGTAGCTAAAATGTAAAGCCAAATATCAAAATCCATCCAATCAATTACAGGAGAAATTGTTATCTGCTTAGTAATCTTAGGACTCTCCGATTCACGTTCATACTTGCTTCTGCTTGTGGATTCGCTTCTTCGTATTCCATAAAATGTAATTATTCTCTTCTGATTCTTAAACAGCGATGATATCTTCCTTTGAATGGAACCAGTTTTAAAAATCGTACAACACCAACGCATAACACGACTTGGTGGACCCACCAGCTTGCACAACTCTTCGAAATCTTTTTCTTTATTTCGTGAAGAAACCATAGGTGTGCTTGGATGATTCTTCTTAAAACGCATAACATATTCATAGGTTTCCGGAAATTCTAGCGTCGTATCCCCAAAAATATGCAATAATTTAGGATTAGCTAAAGCACGTGTAACCAAGTCGGCTGTCACTGTAGAATCTTTTCCACCACTGAAAGAAATAAACATTTCTTCAGGTTTAGCATCTGCGGTAGCCTTTCTTATATATTCCATTGCTTCGCCGGCTATATAATCAAAACGTTCTTGATTAGCCTTTATAAATTTTTCTTTATATATGTCAAAGTACTCATATGTATTGTCTTTTGAATACTTATCAATTTCTCTCCTTAGATATACTGGGTCAAGTGAATAAATGTCTTTAACCGAAAGCTTTATAGCATTACCATTTACATAGTATCTATTACCCGAACCGTTCCAAACAGAATCCCTCAAGAACTTGAAAGGTTCTCCTAAAGCTATTTCAATCAAAAGTCGTTCTTCAGGGAAAACCGGTCTCAAATCCGTGGTTAATGGTTTACATTCACTTCCACAGCATCCACAAATAGAATCAAAAGTTGGAACATTGCAATCATGACACCAAAATAATTCCGACTTCACAAGTGTAGTGCGGGAACCACACACTGGACATACACTCGATTTGGTCTCAATATTATCTTTCTCGCACTTATAGGTAATCATGATATTTTTCCACCAATTCTTCTGGTCTAATCCTTAAATATGAGCATACAGTCAACATTTCTTGACCTGTAAGAATCTGATTTGACTCCAAATCAAGTTTTTTAATATCAATATCTGTATCTATAGAAATCTGTTTTAAAGAAATATTGTTTTCGTATATATATTTTGCAATAATTTCTGTAATTCCCATATTATTTACCATGTACTAGTGCCATTTTTCTCGTATTCCAAGAAACAGTGTTTTTTATCATTATATTCTTTGTTTCAGAGAGTTTCAATCGAACTATTCTAGATTTTAAAGAAGTTTCACATATTCAATTGACGTGCCTTATTTTTCTGATTTATCATCAAATAGATGTATGGATTAACAAGATTAAGGATATTTGATAATGAAAAATGAAAGAATTGGTTCAATTCTAAGATACTACCGTAAATTAAATGATTTATCGGTTGCAGATGTTGTAAAACTTTTGGAATCTGAAGACACATTTGTTGCAGAAAAGACTATATATGGTTGGGAGAATTCACAAACTCAACCTGATGCAGATAACCTTTTGAAATTATGTAAGATATATCACATTGATGATATTCTCTCGGCATTCGAATATCAATCATCTACTTCCGAGCCGTTGCATATCACAGAATTTGAAGAGAAATTGGTAAGAAGCTACCGTGAACGCCCAGAATTTCACAATGCAATAAAGAAACTTTTAGAAATGGACAAGCCGCAATAGCTTACGCTACTGCGGCTTGAGAGTTTAATCATATATACAATAATAATGCTGCTGAGCAAGCCCAGCAGCTAATATATATGAGCGGGCAAGCGTAGCTTCAACCCGCGAATCGAGATTAGGCCCCCACCGCGTGGAGGGATTTTGAGGTATTGTACATATGCAATTCCTCCTTTCCTAATGTCGATTTTATTATAAGTGATATAAGTAACATCAACAACTGTTTACGTATTCGCTAGCACCATCATGAATGAGTCTCACTCATTGCTTCTCCTATGAAATATCCATAAACAATATCCAAAATGACTTATAAAATACATTTTAAAATAAAAAACTACTAATACAATTAACCATAACGCCAATAAAAATCCCCGCACCAATTGTAACTAAAATAAAATTTCTAATACGTGTATTCTTTGCTTCAACAATTTCATTCTGCCCAATCCAAAACTCTACACAAGGAAATAAGTTACGTTTTGAGCTAACAAAGCAGAATGGACTTATCACAATTGCTGCAGCCCATATTGCCCATATCGTATACTGTATACAAGTTGGAAATATAATATTTTTATAACTTGTATAAACGCAAATAGCCACAAATGCTAAGGTTGAAGCGCATGCAATAAGTGGGATTTTTGATAGTATTCTATAACTCAACTTAAAATTATTTAAACATGTTTCAATCTTATTTTTTATCAGTACATATCCATCACCATTATCAAAATGAAAACTGATTTCAATTGAAGGAAATCTACTATTATTAAAGACCATTTCTATCTTATTTCCATCCATCGTTTGCCCAAAAGAAACCTTGATGCTCATTTTGATAATTCGATATGGTTTCGTCTCAAAAAAATCAAAACACTCATCTATTGAGTCAAAAATATACTTTGTATTGTTAGAGCAATCAACGATTATTGAGATATTATTTTCTTCATTATACGCATTAAAAATTTCCTGCAAGCTTATTAACAATTGTTTATCAACCTTGTACCCCACAGAATACTTATGCACCTTATATACTTCCTCTTTCATAAACTCTCCTCTTTATATTGCTGTTAGTATGATTTAGTGGACACAAAAAAGCGACCACCTCTTTAATTTCTAAAATTCAGTGTATTTCGCACTACTCCCCTTAGCTTTCTCCACAGGATACTTAGCTTCATTCTGATCCATCTTTTTATTAACAATCTCGTCCGGATTAACGCCAAGTTTATCAGCTAAGTTCTGGCAATACACCATAACGTCAGCGAGCTCTTCCTTTACTCGTGCCTCGTCATAATTATCGTTATCCCATTGGAAGCACTCAAGTAATTCTGCAGCTTCAATGACTATTGACTTGGCTAAATTCACTGGTGCATGAAATTGATCCCAGTCGCGATCTTCTGTAAATTTTCTAATTCGAGCAATTGTTTTGTCTGTCATTATTCTCAACCCTTTCAATTAATTGTAATATCGTTTGCATGTGCAATATATTTTTTTAGATATTCTTGCAAGCTTGGATTACAAGCATATACATAACATCCCTTTATTCCTCTAGCTAGCATTGTTGTATATGTATTTATAATTAATTTTTTAACATCTTTTTCATCCGTACCAGCCTTGACTTTCTTATCTTTATAGTTTTCAAGCTTAACAACTATCTTGCCTTCTACAGAATCATAGTCTATCTCTTCACCAAAGATAACTCCACAGTAATTCATATCATAGCCCTGTGAAGAATGAATACAACCAATTGTATATGTTGAATCCTTTCTATTTATCCAATCATTATTAGCAAGATTCCAAATATACTTGTAATCACTTATTTCAATATCATAATCGCCCTTAGCCATAAGATCATTATAGTAATCCATATTATCCGGAAGAGATCCCTTTGGCTTTGTTTTCCAATCCCACGCAAATCCTGCAACAGTTTTGCATAGACCAATCTCCAAATCTTTATTACGTATAGTTTCGACCATGTAATTAACATCATCAAATATCAAGAAATCATAATTTTCTATCTTCTTGAAACTAGAGACTGTGCCATCCATAATCTGCTTTACATATTTAATATAGGAATCTCCACCTTCACATCTCATTTGTGTTTGAAGAACATGGTACCAAATTGGCTTGGCACATCGTGTATAGGTTGACTCAAAATCCTTATAGATAATATCCGATGATTTTACACTTTGATTTTTATCATAGAATAAAACTACGTGCCTAGCAGATTTTAAAATCCACTCAAGTTGATTAGTTTCATTCTTATCTAACCCCAACTTCTCACACACATCATCATATGCCTTATAACCGGTGAGATTTTTTCTACGTTTTAATCTATGCGCTTCATCTACGAATAATACATCGTATTTCTTTTTTACCACGTCATTAGGTCCTATTATCATATCTGAAGTCAATCCATTGCCACATGCTTTAAAAACTTTACGCACTGTGCCGCGAATCCCATCCATAGGAAAAACAAATCCTATATTTAATTGCTTCCCATTTCTTTCAAAAAGAATAAAATCTTTGATCCTCTTTAGAGCTTCAAGCTTATCCATATCCATTTCATCGTATTCATGAATATCATCTATTTCGGCTTCATCTATATTAATTGCATTAACCAAAGAATTAATAATACTTATAGCTAACACTGTTTTTCCCGTTCCGGCACAACCATTAACTAGACTCAAACTATGAACCTCTTCACCTGGCAAATGAAATGAGTCAACAATAGTCTTTAAGATGGTAATGGCAGTTTGATTCTGTTCAGATGTAAGCGTGTTATACGGCGAAAATTTAAAGATATTGTCGTTCTCAATTACTTCAATAGATTTTTCAACAAGCTTCTTTTTTCTTAATGCCTTCCACAATTCAGGGAACTTACTACGATATCCATTTCTATCATAATAATCATGGGCAGATTGTTGGCCTTTATTTTTATTAAGAACTTTGAATCGTCCATCTACATAAAAATATCGTATCAGCCTTTGCTCATAATCAAGAATAACAGACTTGTTATACTCATTATCAAAAACAATTTCAACAACATCTAATTGTTTCTTTTCTTCATTCTTTAGGTGCTGGCCAATGCGGTACGCTGCACTAGTAGTCTCTCCAATGTAAATATATTTATCGTCATGTATTAAATATACAACTGGCCAATTAATACCATGAGAAGATTCCTCTAAATCTTTCAATCCGTCTTCATTAAAAGAATATGTACGAATCTTTTCTAGCATATCAATCCCCCTCACATATAAATAATCCTCCTAAACACACTACACTAAGTATATCATAGGTTATCATTAGCTTGTGACTAAACCGTTAAAAACTTTCAAATAAAAAGACAGCCTAAGCTGCCTTTCAAATCATCATCACCACACCAAATACCCCTGTCTCCGTGCGCTATCATAAACCGGTTGCATATTCTTCTCTAGAATATTATAAAACTCTGTTTTAGAATTCCCTCGTCGATACAGTTCCTGATTAGCCCAAATCGAATGCAGATTATCCTTATAGCATTTTTCAAAGCTGCTGCGTATATGCGGATTTCTCTCATCATTTATCATGCCATACAGAATAAACTGATTATCTGCGAACTTCCCAAAGAATCTGTTCCAATCAGGTAACTTGTTGCTCTTAGATGAGTTTAGGGATGAGTCCATTGGCATCAAATTCCACAGTTCATCATTCATCACAAAGGACCACGGAATAAAATGATCAATATCATATTTACCCTTCTCTATCGGTGTGCCCTTAAACACATCTATTATAGGTTGCTGCTCAAGGATAAGCTTCCATAAATCTCTAACATGACTAAGCTTGCGCATCTTGTCATCCATAGGCGCCAATTTATATACCAAACTTGGCACCTCCGGATTATTGCTCTGTAGCCACTTCACCTTTTCAAATTGAATCCACCCCAATATTGAAACAGTATTATCCCTAATCAGCTTTATCCATTCATCATTGAAGGTCACTTCACGTTGTAATCCCGTTGTTTCGCCGATAACATATGGCAACGGAGTAGATTCATTCAAAAACTGCGCATACTTTATAAGTGCACAAGTCCTATCCCAGTTCACCTTTTGTTTTGCATTATCAAAGAAACCAGCAAGTGCTCTATAGGGAACATTTTTTGTCAGTCTATTTTTATAATCGCGAAGCTCCTTATCGTAGTTACGAATTTCATTTCGGATGCTATCCGCATCTGCATCTGCTCTTAATCCACTTAATCCTTGAAGCTTTATAATCGCAAGCTCAAGAGCATCTCTAGGCTCACCAAGTAAAAAGCCACTCAGATGAACATGAAACTCCAGCACCGTATACCATGCATTGCAAATCATCTCATCGATAATGTCATTAAAAGATGTTTCGACAATATCTCTAGATATCAATTTAACAATTGCCTCAAGCCAATAAAACTTATAGCAATAAGAAGGGTCCTTTAACATCTGTGAAAACCCTTCTACATCTAGATTGTTATAGTATTTTCCATCTAGCGTTAGGCCAAATTGCTCCATCAATAACTCGTTCCCCATTATTTATTGCCTTCCCAATATATACGCTCCTTGAAACCGCCCCTTTTATCTTGCTTCTTTTGCTTAACTTCCATTAACTGCTCAATTGAATATCCTCTAGCTTCGCAGATTGCAAACAAAACCTCCAAAACATCTGCCATCTCCTCAATAGATTTATCGCTCTGATATTCTGCCACTTCTTCATTAAGCTTAATATCCAATTCTCGCAGATATTCTTCCTCCGAAAGGATTCTCGTAATCGGAATCTTTCCATCAGCTTTTATTATTTCAGGTATTTTGTCTCGCACAAGTTTTCCCATAACACCCCTCGTTCATTTCTAAAACTCCGTATACTTCGCACTACTGCCCTTAGCCTTCTCCACTGGATACATTTTTTTAAGTATATCATTTTTAGGCTAAAGCAGTATATAACAAATTATGATAGTTGAGCAGTGGATGGTGGTTTTGGAAGAACAACTTGCTTTATTTGCTTCTAATTCTAGTTCTCTAATCTATTTCTTTAAGAAACAAGCCGCAATAGCTTACGCTACTGCGGCTTGGTCGTTTATGACTTGCTATATCATTTTTCTATATCGTTCCATATCCTTAGCATCAATTTTGAGTACGGCACACGCCTGCTCAAAAGATTGATTAAAAGAATCCATGATACTCTTTATCGAAAATAGTAGCGCCTCTGTCTGGCCTTCAGCTCTTCCCTTGTTCGTTAAATCTATTACTGCCTTACACATATTGTAATTTCCTTCCTTGTCCTTGTTCGGTAATCTAACATTAGCAAAATCACGCATCATCTCTGCTGTGTCACGTGAAATACTCTTGAACTTATCATTTTTGCTAACCAACTCTGCCATAGCATCACCATCATTTCTTGTACTAAGAAGATTGAATAATTCACTTAACTCAGTTCTATACTCAGGAAACTCTCGCATGTCTATGATAGAAAAAAGATTGATATTACAATCATCAACAACTGATTCTAACTTCGGATCAACCTTAGTAAACATCTGCCGCAATGATGTAGGACCATCCCATGTCTTAGTTCCCCAGTAGATTGTAGCTGTTATAACTGGCTTTATTGTATCACATTTTCTGAATCCAGATAAGTACTCTTCGCTATCGCATAAACCATTGGCTCTGTTGGAGTTGGATATCGCTTCGACCTGGTCAAAGTATGTAATCGCATTATACAACATCGTTCTGACTGGCATAGCATAATGAATATCTGATTGATTCTCTATCCCAAGAATCACATAATAAACTTCATTGTCTTTCTTAATAACTGACCGTTTCAAAATATCACGAAACTTTTGTATGTTGCGCTTCTTGCCATTCTTGGTGGGAACCATAGCTAGCCCAGCCGAATCGACATCTTCCAAGTTCTCCCAGTTGATTACCTCCTTTCCTTCATATAAATAGCCATTGAAAAAATCTGCAAATATCTGCGGATTCCTCATGTACTTCTTAGTTTGGACATCTTTTCTTCCCATTGGTATATCTCTTTTCTGTATTTTTTATACTATAAGTATACCATTGGTGCCCCGAACAAACAATCGTTTTTTGTTTGCTTTTGCGTTCGATTACCAAGGCAAAGAAATAGCCGCCCCTACCTAGCAAGTTAGAACGGCAAATCTGACATATATTCAACCGAGGAAGACTATTCCGCAGTCTCCTGCTCTTCTTCCACGTTATCTTTCTGATTTTTTTTATTATTCATACATTTCTCATAAGCCATGATGAAATATGAAGAAACAGCGACATATCCTATTACACTAACAAACGAATATCCTTTGCCCAAAATAATTAATGCCGAACCTACAATTAATAATAAAATATCAGCACCTATCCAATCCTTAAAATTTTTCATAATACTTAATACCTCCATTTGATTTTTTGTGTTTCGTAACTTAACTGTTGAACTCATATTACTTGATTATGAGTTTTTTACCATCAAAAAGTTTTGACATTCCCACAAAATCGCGATGTAAAAAAGTTTTGACATCCCCATTTCACTGCATTTACGAGGAAATCTCCACTATCTGCCCCTCAGCCAAATAATGCAGACGACTCATAAATTGCTTGATATATTCATACTGCTCCACCCCTGTACAGTGGCAAGTGTAGTAATCAACATCATATCCATCCAGCGTCTTGGCAAAATCCGCCAGTCGCTCATCCAAAGGTTGCTTCATAAAGTGAAATCCACCAATCAACACATCCGGCTTAAACCAATCAACGATATTTATAACACCCTGATGGGAGCAGCCGCTGATTAGCACAGATTTTCCGCCTTCATTTATCATCAAATAATGCTCATGCTTAAATGTCTCTGGCACAAATGTCTCACCAACTTTTACGCATAATCCGCCATTTCCCATATCAACAATCTTCTTGCGACCTTCCGACGCATATATTGTCAATTCGTCATCTATCTTGGTGATGCCATCCGTAAATACGATTCTCTCTTGCAGCGCAGCATCATCAATCCAATCCCGGTTTAGGCCAATATATCTATCACTGCCATGATAATGCAAACCAAAAGCATTCTTGTTCATGTAGATAGGCGCCTTGGAATTCACTTCTGAAAACTTCTTCAGCCCGCCACCATGATCGTAGTGCCCATGGGACAGCACAAAAACATCTACGGCCGACAAATCAACTCCTGCTTTAGCTGCATTTTCCACAAACAGTTCGCTCTTTCCACTGTCAAACAAAATCTTGTGCCCTACAGTTTCTATGTACAAGCACAATCCATGCTCAGTCGGCCAATCAATATTTGTAGTATTTTCCACTAGAGATATAATCTTCATTTCAACCTCACATACAAAAAGTTATTACTGTTAATACAATACTACATCTAGACCGCGCAAGTCCAATTCTTGTTGCCGAACAGGGGTTTTCTGGCAGGAATCTGGCTCCGGCGCAAGGCCGAGATTCGTGCGAAGTATTACTTTTGCCCAATATGTATGGTCAGTAATACTTGCTGTGTGTAAAAACAGCAAAAATTGGCTATCTGCACAAGGGAAAAGTACTAGTTTCTTGGTTTTTAGAGGAAACTAATACTTATATTTCACATTTGAAAGAGAATATGTCCAGATAAGGATAAAGCCCATATAATGGTGTAAATTCAAAAACTAAATAAAAAGAGCCAGGAGCTCATCTTTCAGTTAAAATTAAGTTACCACACAAAACATAATTGAAAGGATGAACACTATGGCTCAATTACATTTTACATTGGATTACGATTTTTTTGTAGGGCTTTTCTCTGAAAGCAAAGATGAAGCTTTTGGAAAGCTTATGGAAGCTTTGCTCAATCAGGTACTCTTAGCGGAATCTTCCGAACAACTAGGCGCGGAAAATTATGAACGTTCTTCTAATCGTTCTGATTATCGTAATGGTACTCGAACTAGGAGTTTAACTACAAGGATTGGAAAAATCGAATTACAGGTTCCAAGACATAGAAATGTGCCTTTTAAAACAGCTTTATTTGAGAACTATCAACGCAATGAACAAGCTTTGATTTCTACCATGATGGAAATGGTTATTCAAGGTGTTTCAACTAGAAATGTAAAGAAAGTAACTGAAGAATTATGCGGGGAGTCTTTCTCAAAATCTACTGTCTCTGAGATTTGCAAGGAACTAGATGTTCCAATCAAGCATTTCAAAGAGCGACTTTTACCTGAACACTATCCATTTATTATAGTTGATGCTATTTATCTTAAAGCTCGTGAAGAGCATAGGATTAAGTCTAAAGCATTATTTATTGCTATAGGAATCAATAATACAGGCCATAAAGAAGTCCTTGGTTTTGAAGTCTATGACTCAGAGAAAACAAACACTTGGAGAGACTTTTTTGAAGGCCTTAAAAGCCGTGGATTAAGAGGCGTTGATATCGTTATCTCAGATGCAAACGCTGGACTTGTAGAAGCAATAAAAGAATGTTTTACCGGATCATCATGGCAACGCTGCCAAGCTCATTTTACAAGAAATATCATTGATAAATGCCCTAAGAAATATAGCACCGGTTTAGCTTCTGAATTAAGAGATATGTTTAATTCATCAACAATTGAAGAAGCCAGACGCTTGAAATCAAGCATTTACGATGAATATCAAGATGTTGCATCAGAAGCTATGTCTATTTTAGATGAAGGGTTTGAAGACAGTATAACAATCATGGCCTTACCTTCAAAATATCGCATTGCTTTAAGGACTAGTAACATCATAGAGCGTGAAAATAGAGAAATAAGACGACGTGAAAGAGTAATACAAATTTTCCCTAATGCGGAATCAATCATTCGTCTTATTGGAGCAATTCTTTACGATGATCATAATGACTGGAGCGTAGCTCATAGGCTTTTTGACATGCAGGAGTATTACGATAACCTCAATAAAATACAAAAGGAGCTCATAAAAATGAGAGTAGCCTGAGGAATACTATTTTAGCTGAAAGATGAATTTACACACAAATATGGACTTGACTCAGATAAGTATTAGTCTAACGTAATTTAAGCAAAAGTAATACTTTTCTTTCTTGGGAAGAGACTCCCCATGAAATCTTCCTAGCATATAAGTATTAGTTTAATGTAATATGAGCAAAAGTAATAGGTTTTTGATTTTCCTCAGAAAATCAAGATAAACTACATTAATTACTAATTACCCTTCCCCGTAAAATCTAGTATAATCATAGCGACAAGAAAATTAAAAAAATTTTGCTTCATAGTAGATTACAAAGAAATATTCTATGATGCAAAGAAAAGAGTTTTGCTTTGCAAACTCCAGCAGCGCGAGATAACAATTGCTGTAAGCAATTAGTTTTATTTCTAGCTTTTCTTGTAAGTAAAAATAGTACAAATCCTAATTAAGAAAGACATACCATGCTATACAGAACACAAAAAGACTTTGAAAAATTCAAATGCATAGCCGATAAGTGCCCAAAAAGCTGCTGCGTAGGATGGCAGATAGTGATTGATGATGACAGCCTCATCAAGTATCAGCAAACCACAAGCGATTTTGGAAGCCGATTGCAGTCATCCATCGACTACAGTCAAAGCTGCTTCAAGCAAAACCATCATCGCTGCAGCATGCTAAATGACAACGGACTTTGTGACCTGCAATCCGCCCTAGGCGAGGACTACCTGTGCGACACCTGCCGCCTCTACCCTAGGCACACCGAGGAATTCTTGGACATCCGCGAACGCGCACTCTCGCTGTCGTGCCCTGAAGCAGTCCGCATGCTTCTAGAGCCACACTACGATTTTGCTGTCAGCGAATCGCTTGATGACACTAGCGACGACGAGGATGAGTTCGAAGATTTCGATTTCATATTGTTTGATAAGCTTGAGTTTGCTCGCGACAAAATGCTTGAAATCACCGCAGATAAATCCATAGATTTCCAAGCTAGGATGGACCTTATCATTATCATGGCTTACAATCTCCAGCTCCTTTTCGACGAAGGGGAAATCTTCGAGATGGATTCTATTGTTGAGAAAGTGCTAAATCTTCTTGATGAAAAGCAAAAAACTAATCCTAATAATTTTTTCAGCACACAATCTATAGATGGAATCAAAGCTTCTACTGATAATAGCATTTCTACTCACGAAACTAATATTTCTTTAGAAAATAATTTGTCTTCTGATGAATGCAACAACTACACATATAGTAACAACTTTCCTGTAGTGAAATTTCGCTCTCTCGCTTACCTGCGGGATAGTCTTGAAGTTCTTATCGATATGGAGGTCACAGAAGAAGCTTGGCGAGATGCCGTCGTTGCCTGCCAAAATTTTTGGAAGGACAAAACCGAATCCTCAGATGAGTGGCAAGCTGCCATGCATCCCGCTGCTGATTTAGAGTTTGCCTTTGAAAAAGTTCTAAAGTCAATGCTCTTCACCTACTTTTGCGGAGCAGTGTACGATGGACAAATCTTTGCACGCGCCATGATTGCAGTCCAAAGCGTCAGATGGCTTATTATGCTAAACCACCTTGCAAAAGAAGACGCCTTACCATCAACAATTTATCTTTATTCAAGAGAAGTAGAGCATTCAGATATCAATGTAAACTCACTTATAAGCTTTTTTGAAGCTGAACTCTAAAACAAAAACCTAGCCTCAACATATATGTTGAGACTAGGTTTTTAATCATCTAAACTGATTCTTCTCAGGATTGTAGTGATAGTCGATTGACGCAAGCTTTGCGATAATCTCATCACCATCCACCTCGTTGTCCTCCACAAGGGCGTCGAAGCTCTTGTAGTAATCTCGCAATGCAGTGTTCACAACTGATAACAGCATCACAGGATCCTTTGGAAAATTCATATTACTTATCTCCTGTAAATCCTATTTTTTGTAATCCTCAAAAGGATTCTGTAATTCGTTGCTCTCGATAAGTCCTCTAAAATCTTCTAACACAGTTTCGTTTGGAACTAGTGCTATAGTCTTTGGCTTAGAAATATCCTCCAGGTGACCCTCGATCTTGGCAATCTTTCGGATAATAAATCTAACTAAGAAGAAAGATCCAACAGAAAGTACTGCTGCAACCCCAATAAAAGGAAGCAATTCAGCAGCATTTCCAGTCATATCCTGAGCAGCTTCGAGATTTTCATCGCTAGCCATGTTGGTGACTGGTGAGAACAGCATCCATACATTGAATCCATTGAATATCATGTGTATAAGCATAGATGGGTAAATGCTACCGGAACCGATGCAAACGTATGCTGCGATGATTCCAATAACCCAGGCATAACAAAACTGATTTAGGTTCATATGCAAAACACCAAACAAGAAGCCTGTCAAAATAGCTGTTGCTGCCATCGGTATAATCTTTCTAAAGCGATTTGCGAAGAAGCCTCGCATTACAAGCTCTTCGGCAAAAGGTGCAAGTACAGCCACAGATAATACGATTGACACTACAGGAACACCTTTCATGCCCCCGACTGCCTGCACTACTGTATTAGGAACAAACAACTGAGACACAAAATTTGCAAGCATAATCATTGGATATGCAGCTACCACCAACAATACTGTAAGTAGCAAGGTGACGGCTCTAACTTTCTTGAATCCAAATGACGCTAGAAACTTGTCCCCTTTAACTACTGTATATAGCAAAACAGGTACCATCATCAACGCATACATAATCAATGAGCGCACCAATATATTTGAAAACAGCTGAGCCACAACCGGTATGTGACTAACTGCAAACATGTATGCAAAAATGATCATCATTTCGATAGCAAAAACTCCAAGGAGTATAAAAAATTCTGTTTTCTCTTCTTTTGTATGCATAAAACCTCCTTTACATTACCAATTTTTCTCGTATCCTTCGGAAATGAACCTATAGTCATCTCCATTGCCATCTAGTGTTAAAAACAATTCTACTATAGCACAATTGTTAAAATCAACATCCCAATACGCAGAACGCGGATTCTTTTTAACATATTCAAAAATCCCATGACTAATGGCTCCATGACTTACAAGAAGGATGATGTCCTCATCCGAGAATTCTCCTTCGTATATACGTTTTCGAAGAGACTCGATAACCTTGCCTGCTCTGCCTACCACCTCATCATAGCATTCTCCGCCTTCAGGAGGCTGATAAGTTTCAGGATAATCGAAGCATTCATCTAGAAATGAAGGATTGGTCTCTTCCATGTTTTCTTTCTCATAGATGCCAAATGCCATCTCGATAAGGTTCGAATCGATTTCGATTTCCTTTGGAGCATTCTCTTGTAACAGCTCCGCCCCCTCTGGCACCCCAAGCTCGATGCCGGCTGCTAGACAACCGGTCTCGATAGCTCTTCCAAGAGGGCTCGTAATAATTTTGGTGGGAATCAATCCCTTTTCTAATAGAAACTGATGTGTTTCACTAGCTTGAACTCTGCCCCTTTCATTGAGGGGAATCTCAGAGCTTCCCTGCAGCCTCTTTTGAACGTTTAGGTCTGTCTGACCATGCCTCATTAATAAAACTCTCATAAAAATCTAATTCCTTGATTATGATAAAAACCGAGGCCAAGAGACTCAGCTTTTCATTACTTTAGTATCGCATTTGCGATATCATGTCTCATATATTTATTCTCAAAGTCAATCCACTCTGTTGCCTCGTAAGCCTTTGCTCTCGCCTCAACCAAGTCCTTGCCAAGTGCTGTGATTCCAAGAACACGTCCACCGTTTGTGACAATCTGACCCTTGTCGTTGAAAGCAGTTCCTGCGTGGAAACAGAAGTAATCCTTGTTGTTGAACTTGTCGAATCCTGTGATAGGGAATCCCTTTTCGTATGAAACAGGATAGCCGTCTGATGCAAGGACAACACAAACAGCCGCCTCATCAGAGAACTTCAAATCAACCTTGTCTAAGGTACCATCGATACATGCTTCCATCACGTCGATGATGTCATTCTGAAGACGTGGTAAAACAACCTGAGCCTCAGGGTCACCGAATCTTGCGTTGTACTCAAGAACCTTTGGCCCTTCCGCAGTGAGCATAAGACCAAAGAAGATAACACCCTTGAAGTCTCTGCCTTCAGCCTTCATGGCATCAACAGTTGCCTGGAAGATGTTCTTCTGACAGAACTCTTCAATCTCCTTTGTGAAGAATGGAGAAGGTGAGAAGTTGCCCATACCCCCCGTGTTGAGACCTGTGTCCCCGTCTCCTGCACGCTTGTGATCCTGTGCAGATGACATAATCTTTACAGTGTTTCCATCTACAAATGAAAGAACTGAAACCTCGCGGCCAGTCATGAATTCCTCAATAACCATTGTGTTACCAGCATCACCGAACTTCTTGTCCTGCATGATTTCTGCAACACCTGCAACTGCCTGCTCGTGATCCTCGCAGATAAGAACACCCTTGCCAAGAGCAAGACCGTCTGCCTTTAAAACGATTGGATATTTTGCGGTCTCAAGATACTTGAGGGCAGCCTCTGGATCAGTAAAGTTTTCATATCCAGCTGTTGGGATATTGTACTTCTTCATCAAATCCTTTGAAAATGCCTTTGAACCTTCGATGATTGCGGCATTCTTTCTAGGGCCGAAGCAACGAAGACCTGCTTCCTCAAACTTATCAACCACGCCGCCAACAAGTGGATCGTCCATACCTATTATTGTAAGGTCGATTGCCTTTTCCTTTGCAAATGCAACAAGCTTGTCGAACTCCATAGCCTTGATGTCTACGCATTCTGCAAGCTCTGCGATGCCTGCGTTACCTGGCGCGCAGTAAATCTTATCTACCTTTGGGCTACGGGATACAGCAAGAGCAATCGCATGCTCACGGCCGCCGCTACCAACTATCAATACCTTCATAATCTATCCTCCTTATAGTCCGCCTGGTTTTCATATATTACAAGTATTATCATTCACCACGCTTGCGCTCTCATTCGCTCATTACCCTACATAAGATGCTGCTAAAGCACCATCTAAGTAGGGATGGCTCATCAAGGGTTCATTGATAACACTTGTAATATATTCACCTAGGCTCATCTAAATGTATCAACCTATTATTCTGTTATTAACACCTTGCCATCGGCGACCGTGACACGGCCTTGGGCTATTAAGTCGATGGCGCGGGGCATGATGACCCACTCGGCTTCTTCCATGACTCTGCGCTGAAGAACCTCTGGCGTATCGTCTTGCTGAACTTCCACAGCCTTTTGCAGGATGATTGGACCTGTGTCGGTGCCTTCATCTACGAAGTGGCAGGTTGCGCCTGTCACCTTTACGCCGCGCTCGAGCACTCCCTCGTGAACCTTGAGCCCGTAGTAGCCTGTACCACAAAAGCTTGGAATGAGAGATGGATGTATGTTTATGATTCTGTTTCTGTACTGTCGAATCATCTCCTCAGGGATTACAACCAAGAATCCCGCCAAGACAACCAAATCCACGTTGTAGGAATTGAGCTTGTCCAAGAAAGCCTTGTTGAACTCTTCTCTTGAAGCGTAATCCTTTGGGCTGATGCTAACGCCTTCGATGCCGGCCTTGGCAGCACGCTCTAGGGCATAGGCGTTCTTGTTGTTTGAAATTACAACTGCAATCTCTGTGTTGTGGATTTCGCCTGATTCAATCTTGTCAATTATCGCCTGAAGGTTTGTGCCACCTCCAGATACACACACTGCTATTTTCATGATTTGTTCCTATCTAGTTTTTCCCCTCATCAGTCAGCTTCGCTGACAGCTGTCTCCGCTCCCGCTCCGGTCGGCTCGGATCAGAGGTCCACTGGACCTCTCTCGCCCCCTCTGGGGAAGCCAATGTCTAAATCAAATCTACGCCCTTGTCGCCATCCACAATCTTACCTACTACGTAAGGTGTGTCGCCTGCTGAGCGCATAGCTTCCATAGTCTTGTCTACATCAGCTGGGTCTACGGCAACAATCATACCAAGTCCCATGTTGTAGGTGTTGTACATCATCTGCTCTGACACATTTCCCTTAGCAGCCATGAGCTTGAAGATAGCTGGAATCTCGTATGAGTTTTTCTCAACGATTGCGCGCTTTCCTTCTGGAAGCATACGTGGAATATTCTCGTAGAAACCGCCACCTGTAATGTGTGAGCAAGCCTTAACCTTGACACCTGCATCCTTGACAGCCTTGAGCGCCTTAACGTAAATACGCGTTGGAGCGATGAGTGCCTCACCGAGAGTTGTGCCAAGCTCATCATAATATGTATCAAGACTTTCCTTTGTCATTTCGAAAATCTTGCGAACAAGAGAGAAACCATTTGAGTGAACACCTGTTGAAGCCATACCGATAAGAACGTCGCCGTCCTTAAGGTTCTCGCCTGTGATGATATCCTTTTTGTCTACGATACCTACTGCAAAGCCTGCAAGATCGTATTCTTCCTCTGGCATAAGACCTGGGTGCTCTGCTGTCTCGCCACCTACAAGTGCGCAGCCTGACTGCTTACAGCCCTCTGCTACACCGCTTACGATTGTAGCAATCTTTTCTGGAATGTTCTTGCCGCAAGCAATGTAATCCAAGAAGAAAAGTGGCTCGCCACCTGCACATGCAACGTCGTTAACGCACATTGCAACTGCATCAATACCGATTGTGTCGTGCTTGTCCATAAGGAAAGCAAGCTTAACCTTTGTACCGCAGCCGTCTGTTCCTGAAAGAAGAACTGGCTCATCCATGTTTTTGATTGCGCTTAAATCAAATGCGCCTGAGAATCCGCCTAGACCACCGAGGACCTCTGGTCTCATAGCGCCCTTAACAAATTTCTTCATGAGCTCTACTGACTCATATCCTGCCTCAATGTCTACTCCTGAACTCTTGTAATCCATGTTTCTCTCCTTTTATCTAAAACTATTATATGCCAGCAAAGAGTCGAAGCTTCTTGCTGGCTATTTATATTTATCCTATAGGAAGGCTTTGTAGCCCTCGTTTTGAAGTTTTGAATCCTTTGCTTCAACTTGCTCCTTTTGGTTTACGATGAAATCATGCATCTTGCCTGCAAGTGCAGCATCTGACATAGCAAGCATTTTAACGGCAAGAATACCTGCGTTGGCACCACCGTTGATAGCTACGGTTGCTACAGGAACACCCGTTGGCATCTGAACAATTGAGTAGAGTGAATCTACTCCGCCAAGATCGCTGGTCTTCATAGGAATACCAATAACTGGTCCCTCAAAAACAGCCGCACACATTCCTGGGAGATGTGCTGCCTTGCCTGCGCCTGCGATTATAACCTGAACACCTCTATCCTTTGCAGTCTTTGCGTAGTCTACAAAGATGTCTGGCTCACGATGTGCAGAAATAATTCGGATTTCATAATCCACACCGAATTTCTCTAACATTTCAACAGCCTTAGACATTACAGGCATGTCGCTGTCGCTTCCCATTACAATACTTACTTTTGCCATTACAAATCCTCCTAATTTATATCTCGCTAGTTACGTCTACAAGCATTCGCTTACTACGCTCAACAACATGTTTCGCTTTAGTAAGCAAATAGCTTGTCGACTACTAGCTACTTCCACTCTAAATAATTGCTTATAGAGTACTAGCTATTTCTACTTCAAATCCAATAATTAGATGTTTTGGTCAAGAACAAGATTGAGTTCTTCTGTACCCGGAACTACAAAGCGTCCCTGCTTGATAACAGGAATTTCATCGCCATCTGCGGTGATAACCGTGATATCACCTAGCTCGTAGTAAGGTATAGTAACATCTGTGTGACAATTGAAATATGCTTTTGACATATCGCTTTTACGAAGAATAGAGCATGAATTGTCACGAGCTATGCACTCCTTGCCATCTGGATTGTACATAGGTACATCCTCGGCATGAGAATAGCAGGTGTCACCCACTGCAAAGTGTGGGCCAGTCTTTTCTGCAATGAGGATTGGAAGCTTGTCGGCGATGCCGTACTTCTGTCCCATCACAAAAGCTCTGGTGTTGGTTCCAATCGCAAACTCGCCAATTGGGAGAGTCTCATGCTTGAACAATACGTTGTCGAAAATGTATTTCTTGTTTTCCTCTTCGGAATCGAAATTGCTACATGTATAATCAACAACCTTGCCGTCTTCAAACTTCATCTCAAGATTACGATAACCAAGCTCGCCAAGGTAAACCTGTGTCACGTGAAGCACACCGTTGGTGCCCTCTAGCACTGGGCTTGTAAACACTTCCCCGACAGGGATGTTGACATCAGCAACGCAGTTTTCAAAGTTGGTCTGATGTGCCGGATCATCGAGATGATGAAGCTGAACTGTGATATCGGTGTGGTTGTCGCCACGACCTGTCACGTGAACCTTTTCGCCTTTATCTAACACGTCAATGATGTGCTGCTGGATGCTCTTATATAATTCGTAATCCATGTTGTTGATTGCGACTGTCTCGTTAAAGATTTCCTCAAACTTGTCGCCAATCTCTGGAATCGGATATGCGATAATTGTAAAGCTGCGCTCTTCGCCCTTGATGTACTGATTTGTAATCTGGCTCGCCTCACTCATGTAGTAGACGTTGAGCTCATCTTGCTTTTCAGTATATTTTGCATTGGCCTCTTTGTTTTTTGGCTCGAAAGGAATCTCCCCAAAGGTCATAATCACTGCCGGACCGCCGTGAATCGAAGCATCTTCCTTGTGCTTTTCGTAGGTGTTTTTGGTGACCTCGAGGATTCTATCTGCTAGTCCCTTGTCCCAAACATAAGCCTTGTCATACTTGTGGTCGTAGACGCACTGCTTGTTTGGAACTGTAGAATATAAATCTCTAGATGTCGTACCACCAAAACGTGTTGTAGCAGCAAGACCAGCATCGTGAAACAGACGAATCGCCTCGCGGGTCATAAGCTCAAAGCCAACTGGCGCTTCCACGCATACTGTTTCCTTCTTGGAAATATCTTTGCCTGTAGTTTCAAAGCCCTTGATGTAGCCCTCAACATAAGTGCGCGCCATAGCAACCACTTCTTCGTGAGGAAGACTGCGCAGATGTGCTGCGATTTTCAGCTCGTTTTCTCCAACATACATGCCGTATCTGTAGAGATACTTGTCGTTGGATAAATCGGACTTCATGATAATGTTTGTATAGAAATTGTAATCTGGCTCTATCATAGAGATGATTCGCTCAGACACGAATAAATTACAATAGTCGTGTTCGAAGGAATAAAGTGCATCGATAATGCACTTACGACGGAACTTGTCGTCAGATTCAAGCTGGCACTCGCCGTAAATCTGAACAAAAAGCTCGCAGTAGATAGTGAAAATATCTGTGCGACCTGCAAAGGCTGCCCTAGTAATATCTGTCAGCTTGTAGAACAGCGCTGACAATGGGCCACCCACTTGATTTCCAAGCTCTGCCACTGCATAAGTAGGGCAAAGGAAGCTCTGCTCATAACGAGAATTGTCGAAGATAGCAAAAATCGCATCTGCGTCCTGCTGACATTCCTCTAGTGAACGAGCATCAAGCTGGCCGTTTATCGCCTTGCGCATAACAGGCAGCACCGACATGATGTAATCTGAAACTTGATTAAAGAATTTTTGGAGCTTCTCTGGAAGCTCTTTGTCGTCTTGGATTGTAGAAATACGCTCGGTAACTAAATCGAAGCGCTCGAGCATATCATCTGTTTGCTTATAAAATGTATTACTCATAATTCTTCCTTATTTAATCATTCCTATAATGATAGTGACTGTCCAAACTATCATGGAAACAGAACTGATGCCCATGCAGATAATGCGATACTTAATCTCGGTCTGCTTCTTCATCTGCCTGATGTTGTAAACGAAGGCACAGATAGCCACGATATAACCAAGCGTGCCTAGACCTCCTAGCCACTTTGGAGTCTCGCCTGCCAAATAGACTGAGCCACCGATTATTGCTCCATATACAATTAAAGAAACTAGGGAGACTCCCGCAGCGTACATAGCCTCGATTGGCAACGCCTTAGACCTTCCGCCGGAAGAGCCATGCCTATGTCTATAAACTCTTGCCATTAATTTACTCCATATTCTTTGTAGTAGGCATCAATGCGAGATTTCATATCGTCGTCGATGACCACTCTGCCCTGGCACTGTCTATTGTAGAGGTGCTCAACAACCTCGTCCATAGAGACAATTGCACTAGTTTTAAATCCGTATGTTTCAGCAACCTCATCAAGTGCAGTCTTTGACTTGTCGCCTGAAAGACCAAATTCCTGACGATTTAAAGAAACCATAAGGCCAACGATTGTAACATCCCCCTGAGCTCTAACGATTGGAACCGTCTCTTCCATGCTCTTGCCGGATGTTGTAACATCTTCGATCATGACAACTTTGTCGCCGTCTTGAATCTTGTAGCCAAGGATAGCACCCTTGTCGGCGCCGTGATCCTTTTCTTCCTTGCGATTGCTGCAATACTTAACCTCTTTGCCATAAAGCTTGTAATAAGCCTCGGCTGTAATAACTGCAAGTGGAATACCCTTGTAAGCTGGGCCAAACAACACATCGAAATCATCGCCGTATGCATTGTGAATAGCCTTGGCATAATATTCGCCAAGTCTCATCAACTGGCTACCAGTTACGTATGCACCTGCATTCATAAAAAAAGGAGACTTACGCCCACTCTTCAATGTAAAATCACCGAATTTGAGGACATCAGACTCCACCATAAACTCTATAAATTCTGACTTGTAGCTTTCCATAATAGTTCTCCTACCTGTAAACATTCAAAACCTGTTAGATTGTAACATAGAAGGAGAAGCAATTCAATCTTTAGAATACAAATACGCAGCTACGGCGGCCACGCAAGGGACGGTGCCCATGATTCCTACTGAGCCTGCGATGGCGCGAATCATTTCGATGGCTACGAAGTCTGTGTTCATCAGCTGGATAAAGGATACTCCGTAGGAGTAGATGAGGATGAGCATGTTTAGGGCTCCACCAACGTACGCAAGCACAAGAGTGTTTGCCATAGTTCCCATGGCATCTTTGCCGATGTTCATGCCAGACTTGAACAGCTCCTTGAAGCCAAGCTTATTGCCTGCGAGGGAAACCTCCTCGATGGCTGATGAAATAGACATAGCGATATCCATGACAGCACCCATGGCTGCAATCAGGATTCCGCTGATAAAGAGGCCTGACATGTGAATATTGGAAGTTGATTTTGCAACCAACAAGGCTTCTGCCTCGTCCATTTGGAAGGTGGTTACACCACCAAGACTTGCTGCTATGCTTCCAAGAATCGATGCTATCAAAACACCTGCGAAGGAGCCGATGGCAGCCGAAATTGTCTTTCTGCTGACACCTCCGATAAGCAAAAAGCATACCGCAGATGTGACAAAGATAACCGCTATTGTAACAGGAATTGACGAAAAGCCCTTGTACACAAGAGGAAGCAGCACAAAGAAAATGATTGCCACTGTGTAAGCCAAACCAATGAATGCCTTTAGCCCCTGCTTGCCACCAAGCAATACAAGCACCGCCAAGAACACCAAAACCAAACCTATCATCAGCGGTATGCGATTGTAATTGTACACACTCACTGCGTAGGTATCCTTGTCAGTTGTGTCGATGCGGACGCTGAGCTTGTCGTCCTTTTTTACATCCACGTTATATAGAGCACTGAAATAATTGGTGATAGTGCAGACATCGCCCTTGTAGCGACCTGTCAAAATCTCCACCTTGATTTCAGCACTTCCCTTCTTTTGATTTTCTACTGTCTTGTCTACTTCAGTATTGTCCTCTAAAACAGAAAGAACTCTAGCTGTTTCGTATTCGACGCCAGAGTTCTCTGTGATAGTGTATTTAGGCCTGTCGGTGTTGGCGTAGATAATCACGCCAACACTTAAGGCTATAAACACAAGGACTGATACTATTTTTATTATCAGTTCTTTTTTCATTTTACTTTCCAAATAATTTACGAATCTTGGCTAATAATCCAAGGCCACCAGATGTTCCTGAAGCACCAGCTGCACTTGCCGCGCCCGCTGCTCCAGCCGCACCTGCTGCACCTGCAGATACCTTAGCCACCACTACTGCGCCAACTAGTATTATACCAGAACCTGCTGCTATAGGCACCACTGGAATGCCCTCATCCTTAACATCATCGCCAGCCTTGGCATTTTCATCAGTTGCTGCAGCATCTGAATCTGACGCCTGCGCATCCGCGGATGCGGACTGATCACCTACATCTGCCACTGCATCTGCCGGAGCCTCAGCCTGACTCACGTTGGAGTCGTTGGTGCGGTCGGATAAATTGCCTCCAGCAGCACTGTGATTATTAGTTGATTCAGTTTTTGGTTTTTCAACTGTTGTATCTTCAGTTGGAGCGGTTGTCTTTTCAACCTCTTTTTCCTTTGTTTCATCTTTCTTGTCAGATGCTTTAGAGAATACCTTCTTAACATTGCCAAAGAAGTTTGATACGGAATCTACAACGTTATTAACAGCTTCCTTCGCCTTGTCTACAGCGTCGTTTACTTTTTCCTTTACGGTGTCAACAAACTCTGAAACCTTTTCTCCAACCTTGTTGAATGTATCCTTAGCATTGTCGATGAACTGTTCAATTGGGTTCTTATCAGTCTTTACAAGAGTAATATCATCGCAATTACGAACTCTAAATACTGGAACCGATACATCAGAATCACCTTCTGGGTGCATGTAAAGCACGCCCGCTGCGGATACTGTTGCACCTTCCTTCACAAACTCGGCCAAAGTGTTTTTGCCCGTTGAGGTAGATGTGATGTAACCATCGATAAAGATGGCTGCCTCCACGCCTGTGTCATCCTTGAGCCAGAACTCTGAAACAGTTCCATCGTCGTTGAGAGTTACTCGAGTCACCTTGCCGGTTGTCTTTAAGAGCTGACCACCATAATTCTCGTAGTCCATAGCAGTCTTGGTGTCAACTTCCTTTGGCTCCCACACATGTGGATCATCAAGCAGCTCTCTAGCTGAAAGAACCTTAAGCTCGATGTCGCCTTGGTACTGAGCCTTGAATCCGACGATTCGCATCTTGGTACCAATCTTAAGTCCAGGGGTTGCATATGGGAAGATATCCATACCGCCTGTCTCATCCTGAATGTAGATAGTGTCGAAGAATCTTGTGTTCTCGTTATCTGTTCCAGCTGTTACGTAGCCCTCGATAGCGAAGACTTCGTTCATAGCGCCCTTTCGAGCCTCTGCAATAGTTGTTGTAGGAAGCTCAACCACCGCACCATCAAGAATGTTGTTTACGATTGTATGGTTTGCAAATGGAAGAGAATCGTTGTTGTCCATCTCAGCCTTGACCTCGAAGTCTGAAAGGAACACGCCGCCGGCTACGATGATGTCTCCACCTGCTTTGGTCTTTTGACGGGCGAGGAAGGTAACATCGCCATCGTTGTCGAGCTTTCTTCCACCTACACCGTTTGGTAAGGTTCCATCTATTTTGGCGCCGCTTGCATTTCTGCAATCAACTGAATAGGTTGTATCAAATCCCTTTACAAGCCACTCTGCTGCATCTACGGTGTCGTTCGCCACCGCATTTGAAATATCTACAGAGCATCCTGAGTACTGACTGTACTTCTGTCCATCTCTGATTCCAGCAAGCAAGTCTGAATCCATGTTGAAGTTTGTAGGATACATTCTGTAAACCTGACCGCCGTTGTTGGTGTCATCACAAACCTCATCAGAACCCATTCTAATTGTGGCACCGATTGCTTCAAGAAGCTTGTTCTGCTCGGTTGCAGTCTGGCAATCTTCGCTATCTCTAAAATCTGCCAAACCACATACAATTACTGAGCCACCTTTTTCAACAAACCGCTTAACCGAAGCGATGAATTCGTCGCTGAAGTGTGAAACAGAGTAATCTCCTGCTCCAGCAGTTCCTGAACTCTTAGCCGGTGCTGAGATTACAAGGGTCTTAGCATCCTTGATAGCCTCATCAAATTCGCTGTCCTGACCTTTAAATAGGCTTACTCGAATATTCTTCTGAGCACATAGCTGTACAAACGCATTTACGTTACCGCCGTAGTATCCTGAAACGTAGTCGTTACCATGGCTCGCGTCAACAACTATGTTTGAAACCATAGCTGGTGGTGCGTAGTTGACTGTGAGCTTATCTGTGTAAGTCTTATTGACTCCATCCAAAGTAGCATGAACTGTAACCTCGTAGGTCACCTGACCTGCGTTTTCGTATACAAAATCAGTGCTATATGTAGCTGTACCGTTTGAAGCAATCGACATAAGTGGTGTTGCTTTTTCATTGACAACTGGTGTCTTATTGCCATCCACATCGCTGAGCTTAATATCGATATCTTCAATCTCTAGCGCTGAAGTTTCGTTGTTGTAGAACTCTACGTTGACATCAAGATTCTCACCAGCTACTGGAAGAACTGTGTCAGTGTAGGTCTTGTTGATACCGCAAGCCTCAACCTCGCCTACCCACACCGGTGCAGTAACAGCCTTGTCATTGTCACCTTGTGTGATTTTCAAATAGTAGTATGAGTAATTTGAAGGAACGTTGAAGGTAACTGTTTCTTCGCTTGTGTTAATAGTTTTATCAGCTATACACTGGCCACCGTTTACAATTACTTCTACCTTGCCGATGGCTGAATCTGTAGGGTCTTTGATGTCGGCCTTGATTTCGATTGTATCGCCTACTGCATCCTTCTCAAGGATAGAACCCATAACATATCCATCAAGTGTGTAGTAGATAGAAAGGTCGTTATCCTCTGTTGCGTATATACGATAATTTCTCATGGCATCGTATATAGAGTTTTCATCGTTGGTGTCAGCGAGCATTACTGTACGGCCTGTGTTGGCATCGCCCCATTTACCCTTGTGGTTGTCCTGGTTGTTGGTAGGAGCTACGTGCCAGCCCTTATCAAGAGCACGTGTGTAATACTCGTATGATGGGAAGTAACCTGACGAGCCGATTGCGCCCTCGCCGTTACCAACCTCTATCATTGTAATTAAAGCATCGTTTTCCTCAGAATAGTATGCAAAATCCTGGAAATCACCAAAGGTTGTACCTGGGTGATTGAACTGGCTGATTGAATCAGGACAAGATCTAAGTGCTGCATAGTAATTCTGTAATGCTGTGGAATATGTTGAATATTCTGTCTGTGTACGGCTCTGGAAACCTGGAGTGTTGAAGGTGTTCATGTGTCCCAAACCGTTTGACCAGGTCATCTCGTAGCCGTAAGCACAAGTGAAATCATCTGTTGTGTACTGCTTTGCAAGATTGTGAGCATAAGTCCACTCATCTGTGTCGCTCTTATCAACGTTTTCTGTAATCTTGGATTCCTTCTCGTTGTCGATTGAGTTACTGTGATCCGTAATTACGATAAAGTCTAAGTTATCAACCTTGCTTGCATATTTAAATGCATCATCAAGTGAGCCAGCACCGTCAGAAATATTTGTGTGAGCGTGAATCTGACCGAAGTAGATGTTCTCTCTTTCGCTTGTACGCTCTGTAAATTTCAAGGTAGAAATTGGGCTATCCTTGTAGCCTTCCTTGACTGCCTTTACCTGAATCTGAGCTGGAAGCTCCTTGAGTTCAAATGAACCCTCGTAGGTAATCCAATCATCATGATTATCTTCCTCGGTAGCCTCTTCTATAAATGCATTCTCATCTGCTCCATCATTAGCCTCTTGGCTATCCTCAGTTGAATCTGTATTCTTAGCTTTATTATCTTGGCTAGATGAAGATTCATCTGTTCCATCAGCTTTGTTTTCGGACTTCTTCTTATCATCCTCTTTGATTTCTTCTTTGGTCTTGTATCTGTAGAGGATTGTTGCCCCCTCAGTCTTGCTCTTAAGAGAAATCTTTTGCGTAGGCTGAACAGCGCCGCCGTTTGGTGTAGCCTTTACCGGAGAAACCTGAGCCTGAGTAAAGTTGTATGTTGTAGTAATACTCTGCTTGAGGCCTTCCTTTGTTGCGTATGCACAGATTCCATTTGGAAGCTTGTCGAGAACCACCTGTTTTTCTGGGTCGTACTTAACAAAGTCTCCGCCCTTTATAGAATAGTAGATATCTGCACCCTCTGTTGATGTTGAAAGTGCAATCTTTTGACCAGTGGCGATTTCGCCGCCTGCTGGTTCCGCATTTACGAATCCGCAAATGCCAGAAGAGTTTACAGGATGCCCCGTCACCTTGACAGTGTCAATTCTGATAACTCCACCCTTTTCAGGAGCACCTTCACCTTTAGCTCTTGTTCCACCTGTTGGCACAAGACGGATGTAAAGCTTCTCTGCGTTGTTTGCTGCTGCAGGGACATCAAAATTGAATGTCACATAATAAGTAGGCGCAAGAGATGTCTTTGCAATACCATCAGTTATTGCAGCATTTCCTGTTATATCAAATGGCTCTTGTTTTGGCTTGCCATCTTCGTCTAATTCCTCCGACTTTTTGTAGCCGGTGTATTTATATGAATAGTTGCCGTTTTTAAAGTTCTTGAAGCTGCCATCCTCGCCAGTAGTTGAATACTGAAGCTGGAAGGCACCTGCTGCTGTATTAGAAGCTCTAAGTCTAAAGCTCAAGTTCATGTCGCCATAGCCTTGACTTGGGAATGCAAATTCCATGTAGTCGTTTGAATCCACAAGACCTGCAGCGCCCATGTAATAGTTGGTAGAGCCTGTCGTCGAGCTTGTTGCTGTGCTGTAAGGCTTAACCACTTTGCCATCAACATATGCCTGATATTTTGCATTTGTATCCTGCATATCGTTGGTCTGATACAGATCACCGTATATACGATTATTGCATTGCTCGTCCTCGTCGTAGTGAGCATTACCTGCCCACTGAGCAACAGTTACCTCTTTGTCATCAAACTCTAGCTTTTCAACCTTCTCACCTTCCTCAAGTACGAAGAAGTTGAAATTGAACTCTGGCTTTGCAGCAATTCCATAGGTTGTGAAACCGCTATAGTACTCTAGAGCTAAGCTATAAGAGCCGTTCTTGGCATTTTCATTGATAAGATTGAAATTGCCTTCTTTTTTGTCGTCGGCATCCTTTAGATACCATACGCTATAATCTGTAGCTTCGTCTGTAAGAGTCAAACCGCAGTATGACTTGGTTCTTCCATCTACTTCCTTTGTCTCGTATGTGGCTGTCAGATACTTGCCATCTGCAGACTTGAAGCTATATTTGCCATTCTCATCTATTGAAACTGTAAGCACAAGAGCATCTAAATCCTTGATATCGATTGTCTTGTCCTCGGATACAGTTGCATCGAGAGCGACGAACTTATTGTTGTTATTTTCAGTGCCCATTAGCTTGCCAGCACCGCCATAGTAAACAATAACCTTGTCGCCATCATAGAATTCTCTAGTGAGAAGCTTACCTATGGTGTTTTTCGTATCACCTGGCTTGTCTTCACCTGCTCCTAATTCTGGAACAGTGTATGCGCAAAGCTCAAATGCAGCCTTGCTCTTTTCGCTGTAGCTATAGGTAGTGAAAAGGCTATTGTATGCTTCAACGTACTGATCCTTGGATGTTTCTCCCTTGACATATTTTGCAGTTGCATTCTTAAGAAGGAAGCTGCCGTCCTGATTCTTTTCAAAGATCCAAAGTCCTAAATCAGATTTATCCTTTTCAAAGGTCAGAGCGCTACCAGTAGCACCAGATGTGAGATAACACTCACAAGCCTCTGATGTTTCTAAATCTATAATCTCTGAAGTAATGTAGTATTGATTTTCCTTGCCGTCCTCAGCTTTTTCAAGCTTAAGCTTTGCAAGCTTGGCTGTATCATCCTTGTAGGTCAGATGATTATCCTCGCCAAGCTCAGCATCTACCTTTGAAAGCTTTTTGCCATCCTTGCTTGGCTCATAAGACATTATTTCCTTGTCATCGTGCACAAGAACAAATTCTAAATCCTCAGAAATATCATCTATATCAGTAATCTTTGAGCCTGGATTGAGAGTATATTCGAAGGTCACTCTCTCGCTCTCATCGTCATTTAAGCTAGCGTAGGCACAGATAGTAGTATCCTTAGTGATTTTGATGGCTTCATCATATGCCTTGAAGTTTTCACTGCCATCAAGATTGTAGTAAATCTTTGCGCCCTCGTCTGAGCATGTGAGTGTAACTTCTGTACCAAAATCTACGGCCGTACCGCTCTCTATAGAAGCCTTTGGAGACTCAACCTTTGCCCCATTAGCAGACTTGCTTGTAAGCTTGTAGAAGGTAAGGCTTTGATTTGCAATGTTGTTAGGGAATCCGCCTGTTGCGTTTCGCTTGTAGCATCTGAAATCTGCCTTGTCATTGTTGACATAGACGCCCACGTAACGCAGATCCTCGTTGGAATCCTTTGCGCAAAGATATGCGTTATCACCGACTGTTTCTATGTTCCACTTTGCACCAACCTCGTCTTTAGGCATCCTGCCAACACGAGTGCCGGCGTTGGCTGCAGTTAAGTAGAAAATGCTGTCCTGTCCTGCAGAAATAGTATAGTACTCTTCTGTTACAGTCTCGCCTTCATCATCTGCATCGTCATCGTCGTCTGCGTCGTCGTCATCAGAAGCCTCTGGCTTTGCGCCTTCATCATCCTGCTTGTCGAGATCCGTCTTGTCATCTGAGCCCGACTGCTGAACACCAGCCTGTGGCTTGCCCTCATCAGTAGCTGGTTTTTGAACATCCGCCTGTGGCTTGCCGCCTTCTGTGGCTGACTGCTGATCATCTGTACCTGATTGCACGTTTTGGCCTGAAGAATCAGCTCCTGCCTGAACATCAGTATTAGACCCAGCAGAATTGTCCTGCTGCGCCTGACTGCCACTAGATTGAGATTGATTGTCTGAACTGCCATTTCCGGAATCGTCAGATGCTCCTCCCGCTGCAAGCACATCTGGCTCCGGTTCAGAATTGTTAGTTGGATTGTCCTTGACTGTCTTTGTAATAGATTTGCTCGTGATGCTCCACTTGTAATCACTGTCATCTCCATCTGCGATGGTCAACGACTTGCCGTCTGCGCTCACACTGCCAAGAACAGCCTTTGGCGCACTGCTTGACTGAGCGTTCGGAAGCACAAAAGTCTTGCCATCCGAAGTCTTCATTGTGATAGCGATGGAATCATCCGCTGAGATTTCACCAAGGTTAACTTTAGTCCAAATATGATTGTCTTTTTGAGTGATTTCTGTGGCATGCGCTGTCGCCGCAAATTCTGTAGTAAAAACAGAAAGTGCCATCAAAAAAGACGCGACTAAAGAAAGCCCCTTACGAGCCAATTTTTTCATACTACTCTCATTCCTTTCCCTTTAATCAATATCCATGAAAACTAGCAAAACTAATAATTTGAATTTTCATTAGAAATAAAAAACGACCTATAAACATTCATTAATCATATTGCCCCAATGAATACTTATAGGTCGCTCCTCTAGCTAGTTCTTACGTATATAAAATAGGTTATCATTTCTACCCATGTGAGTCAATGTAGTTGGATGCTTTAGATCAATCAAATTTTCCCTTTTATTTTTTCATTTAAAATTTTTATTGCATCTAAAATCCTGTTACCTCTTGAGCCAATAAAGTATTTTAAGTAAGATAAACAAGAACAACTAATAAACATAGATTCTTGTTTTTCATCAGAAAAACAGGAAATGTAAAAACACAGAACTTATATCTTATGAGAAAAAAAGAATTAGCACTTATCGTAATTGAACGACTTAAAAATGAATATCCATCAAGCGACTGCACCCTCGACTACGACGATGCATGGAAGCTTCTTGTGTCTGTTCGTCTGGCAGCCCAGTGCACTGACGCCAGAGTCAACGAGATAGTCCCTTCATTATATGAAAAATTTCCAACCATCAGCGCCATCGCAGACGCGGATGTTGCCGAAGTGGAAGCTATAGTCAGGCCTTGCGGTCTTGGAAAATCCAAAGCCAAGGATATCGTCGCTTGCATGAAGATGCTTCGAGATGTCTATGACTGCAAAGTGCCAGATACAATGGAAGCGCTTTTGGCTCTGCCAGGTGTTGGCCGCAAGTCTGCCAATTTAATCCTTGGTGATGTTTTCGGCAAACCAGCAATTGTCACAGACACTCACGCCATCCGCTTGTCGAATAGAATCGGGCTTGTGGACAACATAAAAGAGCCAACCAAGGTTGAGATGGCTCTTCGCAAAATAATACCACCAGAGGAAGGCAACAATTTGTGCCATCGTATGGTGGATCATGGTCGCGCTATTTGTACCGCAAGAACAGCTCCTTACTGCGATAAGTGCTGCCTTGAGGATGTTTGTAAGAAGAGAATTTGAGTTACTATGAACTAGCTATAGTTAAAATCTCATCTACAGCATCTTCAACATCATAATGCATCTGCAATTCCGGAAACTGATAAGCAGCATCTATAAAACCTGTCTTTCCGATTATTGCTGGTATCTCCTCTGAATTAAAACCTCGACGTTTCATCTCAACATAAACATCATTTATATAAGCTTCTATTTTTTCTTTAATTACATTCATAAAAAACCTACTTATTGCGTATCTTTGTTACTAACTACACTTATTTTATTGGCTTCAATATCTTTCATTGTAGCCCCATTGATAAATTGTTCCTTTTCTATATCTGACAATTCTGGAACAGTCTTGCCAATTGATCGTGCATACTGTATTAATCCTCTATAATCAATATTAAATTTAGGAACTTCATCAACTCTATAACACATAATACAACTCCACTTTATAAATATCTAAGCCTCTTATTACTCCCCTCCTATTTAACCCTCCAAATTTTTCAATACTGCTATAATTATAACTTTAATTCTAGAAATTGTACAAACACTTTCCTTGTGATTTGCAAAAGGTATGACTTTCTGCTGGCAGAAAAAGGAATTGCCAGCAGAAATCTGGCTTTGCCAGACTACTTTTCCATTTCATGAAAAAGTAGGTCTAGTACGATTCCCGTTTTTCTGATGAAAAACAAGAATCTATATTTTTTTCTTCTACAAGGTAAAATTTCTCAAATTTTATTGAATTATAAGTAGAGAGGAGTAGCAACGCTAAAAGTTAATGCAAAAAGGAGGAAAAAGCATGCAAGCTAGTAATAAGGAAAATCAAAATGTATATTTACCGAAATATAACGATTTAGTCAACCAGATTAAAGAGCTAAAAAAAGAAATAAATTCACTAGAAGACCAAAAAAAAGATCTGGAAACTGTTATAGCTACTAGAGATTTTCTCTATGATGCACGAACCAGAGCAATTACTAGATGGGACACTGCTTACCTTTCATCATTTTCTATAACTTCGTCAGCTTGTTCCTGAAAAAGCGGGTTTCCTTCTATTTTGTTTGAAGCATAAGAGCTTTTCTTTTTGGAGTTTTTTATGCTTGTTTGCAAGAGAAACAGAAAGTTTTGCTGTTAAAACAGAGTAAAACTTTAATCACATAAAATTTCTTTGCGATAAAATTTTTTAAAATATTTTTGCGAAAACATTTTTCCGAAATTGGAAAAAAAAATCAAATTTTATTGAATTATTAGTAGAAGGGAGTACAACCTTAAAAACTAATAATGAAATAAAGGAGGAAAACATTATGCCAGGAGAAACATCTAAAAAAATGAACATGCCTATGGATGAATCAGGCAATTCGAAGGAGAAAGATGGATTAAACGAACAAATAAAAAACTTAGATTTGATTATTAAAAAGATTCAATTAGAATACAATAATCAACTCAAAACCCTACAAAGCAAGCAAGACCAAGACGAAGAATTTTTTAAATATCTCAAATCATTAAGCGATTTGATTACAGATCACGAAAAAACAAAACAAAAATATATTGAACAATTGAAGAATCCAAAAAACAACGTGTCGAATGAGGAAATTGAGGAAATTGGACTAGACGAGTTGATTTCTTGGTACGAATATTTACCGATGAACAAACAAGACGAGATAGAAAATGTATCATCAAACGAATCACCAGATGCTCGTTCTGAAAATAGCGTAGATAATAGCGGAAAGAAGCTCAAAGGTAAAGCGCCAGCAGAAAGTGACGATGAAACAAATAATTTTTCCTCAACGGAGTCTTACCAGTCTTCACACCATTACACAAATCAGTATGTAAACACACAGCAAGACTATCAGAATTCTACAAATTTTTCAGACCAACACACAATCTACTACAAAAATGCACAAGCAGAAGTAGAAAACGAACGACCATTAATTTTAGAACCCAATGAAATTAGGGCTTATATCAAAAAGATAGAAAATGAAATTAAAAATTTGCGTGAACAACACTCGGGGGTACTACATCGCATTAACCAAATAAAATACGATTATAATAAATCAAATAATACACAAGAAAAAAATGATTTATTCAACATTTTATCTTCTCTTGATAAGAAAGCAAACAAACTATTTTATCAGTATAAACAACTTAACGAAACAAAAGATACTGTCGTTGAACAATTAAACTTTATCACCGGTGTAGATGAAGATATTGCACAAATAAACGAGTTTATAGACAGGCTTTATAATTGGCGTACAACAAACATAAATGATATAAACCAACAAATTTACCATATAGGGGAAACACACAAAACTAACGCCATAATGATTGCCTTTTTGGGTAAGGAAATTAAAGAACACAAAGCTGAACTCGATAAATTATACGATTATAACGCCGGAAACGAATTTATAGATAATCTAAACGCAAAAATTTCATCTCATAAAGAAGAAATTATTATATGGAAATCTATACAAAAAAAATATAAAGATGTGCAAGAAAAAATAATATCTATTTATAACGAACTTGTCAGCACGCGAAACCGCCTGAAAAATCAATTAAATAATACAAAAACAATTATCAACGAGGATAACATCGCACCGCGTACGCCACAACGAACTGTTAGTATGTTTAGGTACCTACCTGTACAAAAGGGCTCTTACCATTGGACAGACTCCAGATTACAACACACCAATTCAATGTTAAGCAAGCAAAATGTCCTAAACTCATTCTCATCATATTCGAATCAATGGAGTTACCAGCAAAATGGTTGCCCACAGACAATGATGAACCCAAATTTCAAACAAATGCACCAAAATTCACAGGCAATGATGAACCCAAGCTCCAAACAAATGCATCAAAATCCACGTTTTTGGTAATAAAAAATACCAACCCTCACTAACTCGGGTTGGTATTTTCTTTGTTATCTACTACTTGAATAATCCTCCAGCAATATCCTTAATTTCTTTCATGTCCAGCTTGCCGTCAGCCAAAGCTTCTTTGACTTTTTTGACATCTGAATCATCAACCTTAATGCCAGCCTTTGTAAGTAAGTCCTTGGCTTGGCTGATATCAGCTGTTTTGAGTTTCTCGAGTAAATCCTTGTTTCCTGCCACCTTTGTGATAATGTCTTTTAAATCCATAATTCCCTCCTCCATATTTTTAAGATTATTCCTAGGGGATTCTCTATAGATTCCTCGGAATGATTCTTTATGCTTCTTCTTTACTATCTTGAACTTCTTCTGCTTTTCCATCCTCCGCAGAATTCTTATTCTCTAAAAATGGTAACAAAAATTCATGATAAAGCATTTCCAGGATTGCAACCATAGGAATGGCAAGCAAGATGCCTACTACTCCAAACATCCGTCCACCGGTAACAATTCCCACAAGAATCCAAAGCCCCGAAACACCAAGGGAGTCGCCAAAAAGCTTTGGTTTGAGGATGTATCCATCTACTGTCTGCAGAACGCCAGTGAAAACCAAGAATATAAAAGCATACCATGGCTCTACTAATAGAAGTAAAAATCCACCAAAAACTGCACCCACTATAGGACCAAATGTAGGTATGATATTCATCACGCCAACTATAACTGATACCAAACCAACGTAAGGCATGTCTGAAATAGTCATAAATATCGCATTTACGATACCGATGATAAAGGAATCAACTAGGTTGTAAACGATATATCGATTTAGGATTTTGTCGCTTCGCTTGATTACGTAGGCGACATCCTCGTATTTTCCTTTGCACACTGCCTGAAGGAATCTCTTGCCTTCACGCTTAAGCTTGTCCTTTTCAGCCAAGAAATATACTGAAAGAAACAGTGCAATGAAAAACTGAGCTACGGATTTTCCAACATCTACTGTTGTGCTCATTATGGTTCCTATATTTTTGGAAGCATAATCAGCCACCATATCTAAAATCTCGTTAGATGACTTTACAAGCTCTCGCAAATCAACCATTGAGCTTGTGACACCGATAAGCTCCAACGTTTTTTGTAATTTCTTGATGTAAGAATAAAAATTGTCGGAAAAGGTTCTAATACTATCTATCAGCTGTGGCACAATCAAGACAATTACAAATGCCAAGAAAACCACTACCGCTATGACAGCAAGGATGTTTCCAAGGCTTGCCTTGACCCTTTCGTACTTGATTTTGCCAAATAGCTTGTTTCTGAAAAACATTGCCATCGGATTGACAATGTAAGCTATTATGGCACCAAGAAATACAGCTGAGAAATATTCTAAGAATGTTCCTATTCCAGCAAGAACATCGCTGATATTACTCAATATTACAAATAGTACCACTCCTATACATATAGAAACTGTAAGACGATACCAAGACTTATCCTTTAATGATTTCATATAGCCTCTCCTCGTATTTACTAAAGCTAATTCTAATATGTCAAAAAACTCTCTTAGAATCAATAGAATAAGTATAAAATTTTTATAAAAAAATCAAATATAAAGAAAAGAGGCCTTCCGCCAAACCATTGGCAAGATAGCCTCTATAAGAATTTATTTATTATTCATAGCGAAGTGCATCAATTGGGTTGAGCTTCGCTGCCTTGTTGGCTGGATAGTATCCAAAGAACGTTCCGATAACCATTGAGAATCCAACTGCAAGCAGGATACTGTCTGGTGAAATAACAGCTGTCTGGTTAACGAACTTCATAATAACTGTTCCAAGTCCTACCCCCAAGAATATGCCGATGATACCACCGATGATACATATAACTACCGCCTCAGTTATAAACTGCAAACGAATAGAAAAATTGGTGGCACCCAGAGCCTTTCTTGTACCGATTTCCTTGGTGCGCTCGGTGATTGATACAAGCATGATATTCATAACACCTATACCACCTACCAAAAGTGAAATCGCCGCGATGACTGTCAGACCAGTTTCAACCATTCCGATAATGGAATTGAACTCCTCCATCATTGACGATGCAGTAAGAACAATTACATCATATGCATCGTTTCTAGAATAGAAATTTACATTGAAGTAGTCTCGCATTTCTTTCGAAAAGCTATTGTTGTCGACTCCGACTGCTGTAACTACGTTGAAGTATGAGTAACCCTTATTCTGATTATGGTTTTCATTTCTAGCTGTTGAATAAGGTATCTGCAAATCAGTTACAGGGTTTGGCGAATTGCTGCCGGTCAGCGAAAGTGATTGCTCGACATACTCATACACACCTACCACATAGTAGGTATAGTAAGTACCGTCAACCGTGACTTCAATAGGCTTTCCTATAGCTTCGTCCATGTTGCCATCATACAGACGTTCCACAGCACGATCTGAGAGCAAGCAAACTCTTTTAGCCTCGTCGTAATCGCGCTTTAAAAATGCACGACCGCCCAAAATCTTTGTTTTATTAAACTTGAAGCTGTCTTCGTTGTAACCAACCACACTTACCTTGGCTGTTCTATCTCCCTGAACAATTTCACTTTTCTGATAGTTGCCATCTGTAACATACTCAGACAGAACAACATAAGTCACTTCATCCTTAAACTTTTCGCGGAATGATTTAAGCATATCTGGCGAAATCAAATCATCATCTGTCATAGGTCTGACATATGTGTCAGATTCCCTGCCATTAAACAAATCCTTCTTGCCTTCCTTTTGCATGATGCCAACCTGGATATTGTTGGCACCCATGCTTTGCATCTTCTCATTTATGAACTGAGTCATGGTATTACCGATAGTTTTTATCGTAATTACGGATGCAATACCAATGATGATTCCAAGCATTGTAAGCAAAGAACGCATCTTGTTTGCCTTAAGCCCCGCCAATGCAACGAGGATGTTTTCAGAAAATAACATTATTCACCCTCCTTTGCTTTTAAGCCTTGCCAGTTGCCTGTAGACTCACCAATAATTGTGCCGTCCTTTAAGGTGATAATTCGCTCTGTTTCCATTGATAACTCTGGAGAGTGGGTAATTAAAACTATTGTTTTACCATGCTCTTCATGAAGCTTATGGAAGATATCCATTATCATTCTTCCTGTCGAAGAATCAAGGGCACCTGTTGGCTCATCCGCCAAAATAATTGCCGGATCATTTGCCATGGCTCTTGCTATAGCAACCCTTTGCTTTTGACCACCAGACAACTCATCTGGCTTGTGCATCATTCTGTCTGTCATATCAACCTCAGCCAAAAGCTCTCTTGCACGCTCAGCTCGTTCTGAGCGTCCCATACCAGCATACATCATAGGAAGTTCTACATTTTTAAGCGCAGAAGTCCTGGCAATGAGATTGTATGTCTGAAATACGAATCCTATTTTTTTATTTCTGAGAGCTGAAAGCTCGTTATCCTTTGCCTTCTCGATATCCACTCCATCAAGATTGTATTCGCCCGCCGTTGGTCGGTCTAAGGCACCAATGATGTTCATCAACGTTGATTTACCCGAACCTGATTGTCCAACTATTGAGACAAATTCACCTTCCCTGACTGTGAAGTTTAGTCCATGTAAAACCTCAAACTCGTTTGGAGTGCCAATGAAGAAACTCTTGTGGATATTACGAAGGTCAAGCATTATATTATCTTTCAATATCTTGTCCTCCGTGTTTATTCTTCAACAAGGTAATCCATCATGTCAGTGCTATCACCATCTTCGACTATAGCCTTGATTGTCATTCCCTCCTTGAGGCCTTCACCGCTAACTTCAACATAGTACTCGCTCTCAAGTCCCTTTGTTACTACAACATTGTCCTCGCTGCCATCTTTGTTAATAACTGTCACAAAGAAGCTGCCATCTTCTGCTGCCTGAACGCAATCATATGGGACTGCAAGTACATTTTTAGCCGATGCTAGAATGACATCTGCTTTTGCTGTCATACCAACTCGAAGTCTATCATCGGTGCCCGTCATAGCGATTTTGACCTTGTAGCTTGGAGTTGCTCCTCCTCCACCACCTGATGGTTCTGATGACATAGCTGCGGCCGCAGATGCACTATTATCTGAAACTGATGCTTCTGATGCAACTGCTACGAATGTTACTTCACCTTCAAATTCCTCGTCGCCAGTAGCCTCGAACTTGACTGCCGCTGGATATCCCTGAGCCAGCTTTGCGATAGTGTACTCGTTGGCTGTTGCTTCAACTGTAAATCCGCTAGTGTCTGCTATCGTAAATACGGTACTACCCTGAGAATAGTTGTTACCCTCATCAACGTTCATTGAGAGGATGTAACCCGAGATAGGTGCTGAAACTGTAGTTTTATCCATGCTCTCATAAACATCGTTGTAAGCATCTACCTGAGTATAAGTTGTCGCGTAGTTTTGATTCATCTGAGCAAGAGTAATTTTGTTTTGGGTAGTTCTGATTGTTTCCTCTAGCTTTTCGATTTCTTTTTGAGCTGCCTCATAAAGCTCGATTGATACAGGCTCTGCCTTTGCCATAGCAGCCGCAGATTCGCGCTGCCATCTATTAACTACTGCAGGATCGATATCCTTGTATTTTTCGTATTTTTCGTATGCATCCTTTAAGTTGTCGTAGATGTCTTTGTTGTCATCTAACCACTTTTTCTTTTCTTCGATTTCCTTTTGTGTCTCATCTATCTGCTTTTGCATATCCTCAATGTTCATTGCACTTTCAGTATTTGAAATATCATACTGAGCACTGAGTTCTGCAATTTTTCTGCTGTAATCATCTCCGTCAAATTCAACGACTACTGACCCCTTCTCAACGTAGTCGCCAACCTTGTATTTGACTTTTTTGACCTTTACACCAGTGACACCTGTTCCACCAAGTGTAGATGTAACAACCGCTGTCTCATTTGCCTTAAGTGTACCAGTCACGTGAACTGAATCCGTCAAATCCATCTTTTCGACTGTGGCTGTAACCGGCTTATTTGCCTCCGCTTCAAGCAGTTGAGCTTGCGCCTGAGCCTTGTGACGGAAATATAAAACAACGCCTACAATAATGCATAAAATAATAATTAGCTTGATGTGCTTTTTTAGGAAGCCCCCTACCTTTTTAAAAAACCCAACTTTATTTGAGTCATCCCTTGAAGAATTCTCGCCAATCACCGTTGGCTCATTCTTTTTCTTGAACAGTCCCATCTTACTGTTTCCTCCATTTCTCTTAACATTTTTCTTCTTTTAATAAATGACCTCTTGCTGGTAATATCAGCAGGATTTATTGATCTATACCCTCAGGATCATATTTTAAAATATCTCCTGGTTCACAATCCAAGGCTTTGCATATTCCCTCTAAAGTTGAAAAGCGAATAGCATTAACCTTGTTGTTTTTTATTTTAGACATATTTACATTAGTTATCCCAACTTGAGCCGCCAAATCATTTAAGGAAATATGCCGACGCGCCATCATCACGTCAAGTTCTAAGTATATTTTTCCCATAATTTCACTCCATACAACCGAATAAAACCTTTTTATATAATGATTTGTTTGATAAATCTATTATAATTCACTCCTTCCTCAATATTCTTTTGTCATTAATAAATTATCATTTATCGATAATATGATATTTCACCAGTTAATCTTTGTCAACTATTTTTTAATGTTTATCGATAATTTTTACTCAATTGCAAAGCGAGATGCAGTTTTGTATCCCGAGATGCATTTTTGTATGTATGAATGAAATTTTACAATATTTACTATACCTCTTTACTCTAACAACAGAGTGACTGCATAGTGACTGTTTAGTCACTTTCCAGAAAACTGCAATAAAAAAAGAGTCTCCTAAGTCAAATACCATCGGTTTGGATAGTACTTGACCTAGTCCTGACTCTTAAAATTACTTTTTGAAAATAAATAATAAAAACTACAACAAAAATCCAGCTTGGTAAAACACGTCTTTGGATAAATGTTATCTAATTATATAAAAACTCCCTTTACTGATACTGGGCTACATTGCTTGCGTCAACTGGAACAAATGGTACCCAAACATACTTAGAATCTTCTGATGCACCATCGACTGAAGTGATTGATTGACCATTAGCCATTTTGATGCAAGCCTGTACAGCAGCGTTGCCCTGACCCTTGGCATCCTGCAAAACTGTCATGTACATATCTCCCGATTTAACTAGTGCACATCCATCTGCTGTAGCATCTACTCCTGTAACAGGATAATCAGCCGGATTGTAACCATTGTCCTTGAGCCACTGAACTGCACCTAAAGCCATTGTATCGTTGTTACAGAAAATACAATCAAAATCCTGATTTGTAATCTTGAACATATCAAGCTTTTCAATAGCACCCTCTGCAGTCCACTTAGCATAATCCATAAATACGATATTTAAATCAACATTGTTGTCTGCAAAGAAATTTTTGACTGCCTTTGTACGACCAATTGTGCCTGAATGTCCTGGCGCTCCCTCTAAAATGATTGCATTTAAAGTGCTTGGTTTACCTAGCTTGTTCCATACATATTCAGCCTGATATCTTCCAGCCTCCTGCTCATATGAACCAGCAAAAATGTACTTATCAGCCTTGAGATAATCTGTTGATGGCTCGTTGTTTACAAATGCTATTGGCAAATCGCCCGCTGCAACCTCAACCTGTAGAATTGTAGTTTTGTCTACCAATCTGCAAACTAATGCATCATACTTTCCAGATGCAGCCGCAGATTCAACCTTCTTAATTTGCGAATCAACATCGTCGCCACAAAGTTCTAGCGAGAATGAAACCCCCGCATCTTCAGCTGCCTTTTGGATGCCCTCTGCAAGAAGCTTCCTGTAAGGTTGTTCAACATCATTTGTGATAAAGCAAATACTGGTTTTGTCTGATGTATTTCCTCCAACTGACATTGCAAAGCTTGCACAACCAACTAAGGATGAGGCCATCATCACAACAACTAAAACTAGAACAACACTGTTAGCAACCTTTTTTAAATAATTCCTTTCGATTGACATCTGAGTCCTCCTTGTTTTGCCCCATTAATAGTTACGACATAACTCAAACCCCACCATTTGCTCTAAAGGATAGCTTCCCAAGAGTAAGTGGCAACAATGTACAAGCGTTATAAAACAAGTTCTTCTGTTACCTTTTTAATGATTATATCACATAAATTTCACAATTGCATCACTTATTGTTAAAAATTTTATGATTCTCCCATTTTTTATTGAATATATAACGGTTTTAGGCAGAAAATTATTGCTCACAATTCAGCCCAGTTCAGTGATAACCGTAAAAATATTCTCTATTTTGGAAAAAATTGGGGGGATTTTATTGAATAAGAAATGTAACAGGAAAATAACCATATAATGAAGGAGAAAGAAAATGCGTATAGAGCAAAGAAATATAAATGGAAAAGATGTCAACATATGCGTACTAACCGGTAACGATCCACCTTCTTTAAACAAATATTTCGCTACAGACATCTTTAAAAAACATGCCGAAATAGCGGAAAGCACATTAGTAAAATATTTCCTATCTGCTTTTGAAGGTAAAATCATAGATAGATTGTTCGAACTTGCAAGAGAAAGTATTTTTTTGCCCGTTAATATAAAGTACATGAGAAATCTTCTAAATAACCTTGCTTATAATCCTAGTATGCAAGAAAAAATACCCAACGAAACAAAATGGAATGAAATCATCGAAACCTATAAAAAAACAGAAAACGAAATTACTGCCGGAAGAGTAGAAATAATTAAATTTGACGGCGAAATAAATTCATCTATTAAAACAGTAACAAATATTTTTGCCTCTCGTTTTATAAAAAAATCGACTTTAAAAAATAAGATAGTAAGTTGCGATTTGAACACCGTAGCGTCAAAACTTAGAAGTTATGACTACAAACTTGTTAGCATGCATATATCTAATTTTAACAACGCTTGTGAAACACTGGGGATCAATCATCTAGACAACCCTATAAATAAACTTCACCTTTGTGCCGCATACCTAAGCGCATTAGAAAGACATGAAACCGCGAGTGATTTTTCTTCTTGGGCACTTCCTATACTTCGCAACCAAGAAAAAATGAAAAATGTAGTCATCAATGGTTTTTCGCGTAAAAACTTTTATAACTTTTTAAAAACACATGATATTAATATAACTAACTTTAATGCCATGTTTAATAGCCTTGCGCAACCCACTATCGCCAAAAACGATTCTATAGCGCAATCATCTAACACTATTGATGGGCAACGGTATGATGCAACAGACAAATCGTCTTCTCACAAAAAAGTTGCTGCCATAGTTACTAATCTGATTAATGCCGGCATTGCAAACGCTGTCCTAGATGCTCTTTTGGGTCAAACACCTGAAAACGTTCAAATTCAACAGGAAGCTGACTACATAAATAGTTTACCTAAGAATCAAAAAGATGCTGTCTTTGATTCGCTCCAAATTCTATACGAAGAGAACGCTTCTACTAATGAGGCACAAGATGACATCCGTAATGCTGGAACTCGCCTTTCACAAGATCCGCAACAGCCTATCGCTCAAAGCGATTCTATTTATGCGCAACCACATGTCATTACCAACATGCCTTTTGATGTGCAACCACAGGTAAACACAAACACTTTTAATGGGCCACTACCTGTCAACACATACACTATTAATGGGCCACTACCTGTCAACACATACACTATTGATAGGCCACTACCTGTCAACACATACACTATTAATGGGCCACTACCTGCCAACACATACACTGTTAATGGGCCACTACCGGGCATTACGTACATGCCTATTTCTATTTATGCGCAACCATATGGCAACAGTACGGATAACGTCCTTACTAATAAGGAAATCATGAATTTTGCTATGATGTTGCAGAACCAAGAATTTAACCAAGAATTTAACCAAGAATTTAACCCAGGCTTTAACCAAGGTTTTAACTCAGGCTTTAACTAAGACAAGAAATAGGCTACGCCTACTCAACTCCCCTGCCCCTCAATCATGAGGGGTGGGGGTTTATCTCTTAGTTCTAGTCTTCTATAATTATCCTATGGGTAACATTCTTCAAGAAATATTCCTAGACAATTACGAAGAATTTATGATGACCACACATCCACGTCAAGCTGTCATTGAAAATGTAGACAAGATGATCGAGTGTGGAAATCCTTCTTTTGGTGGTGCCATGTACGGATGTACAAAATGTGGCACTCTTAAATTTGTCCCTTTCAGATGTCACAGTAGATTCTGTCCCACCTGCGGAACCCAGTACTCCGCTAAACGAACTACTGCCATGTCTTTTAAACTTGTCAGAACCACTCATCGCCATTGCGTTTTCACTATCCCCGAAGAACTTAGACAATTCTTTCTTGATGACAGAGATTTACTAAACTGTCTTTTCTCTTCTGTTCGTTCTGTAGTTTTAGAAATGTTTCATAAAGATAACAAATCTGAATGCTTTACTCCTGGTATGATTTGCGTATTACATACTTTTGGAAGAAGTCTTCAGTGGAACCCTCATATTCACTGCTTAGTAACTGAAGGCGGTGTTGGCAATAACACTGTGTGGCGTCCAAAAAAACATTTTAACTATACATATCTAAGAAATGCCTTTCGAACTGCTCTCCTAAATGAAATGGAAATGAAAATCGGCCCTTCCTTTAAGAAAACAAAGGCATATATCTATAAGTACTGTGCCAATGGCTTTTATGTCTATGCAAAACCTAATCAATGTGATCCAAAACAGATTGCCAAATACATTGGCAGATATCTAGGCAGACCCGTTATCTCTACAAAGCGAATAGACAGCTACAAAGATGACATTGTTACCTATCATTACAATCGTCATGAAGATGATAAATTAGTGGTAGTTAGACTTCATGCCATTGAGTTTATGAAACTTATTTCGCAACACATCCCAGAAAAGCACTTTAAACAAATCCGCTACTATGGCATCTATGCTAGAAATAGGGAACAAGATCAAAAAGTTTTCAAAGCCATACCAAAAGAAAAACACCGCTTCCTTTTGAATAAAACAAAATGGCGAAATTCTATTGCCGCAACCTTTGGCTATGATCCAATCCAATGTCCTTGTTGCAAGGGAACTATGACCATACTAGAAATAAAGTACGCCCATCATTCATACACTCTACAGGAACTTTATGAAAGGGCTTGGGCCAAAGCTGGATAGGTTCCTATATCTTTCTCCAAGTGTTAAAATCATAAAAAAACTTGGAGGTGATTCCTATTAATACCAACAATCCTGTAGATGAAATAAGAACTAAATATATCAAAAATCCACCTGAAGGAATGACTGCATCAGATATCAAGGCTATGAGCGATGATGATTTATTAGATATGCACTATTTCCTTGAGGATGATGATTTTGATCCAGAAGATGAAGTAGGTGCAGAAGGTTTTTATATCTTCTAGACAATACTTCTTGTTTTTATGCCCGCCTCCGCGCGGGCCTTTTTAGTTCAAGATTTCTCCGGAGGAGAAATTTCCTATAAAGCAAAAAAAGCAGTGAATACCAAATTTCATGGACTCACTGCTCCCTGCGCCGATAATGTTATATCGCATAACCTTATTTTTCAATATAACTGGCAAGAACTGCATGTTTATGGCATAAAATTTTAAAAAAAGTTTTGCATAGTCTGTTATTTACTTCATGAAAAAAAAAAGGAGAGACGAAATCTCGCCACTCCTATTTCTATTTATTATTCTAGTTTTTATTTCGTTAATTATTGTTTCGTAATGCTATCAGACTACACTGCCAAGAAGAACTTAATAAGGAAGAGAATTGAAATTGCATATGTAAGGCCGGACACTTCCTTATATTTTCCTGTGAATAGCTTAATGATTGTGTATGAAATCATTGCTAGACCAATAGCATGACCGATTGAGCCAGACACTGGCATCGCTATAAGCATTATTGTAACTGGTACGCAAACTGATAGGTCGTCGAAATTAACCTTTTTTAGACCAGTCATCATAAGTACGCCAACGTAGATGAGGGCTGCTGATGTAGCAGCTGCAGGAATAACTGCTGCTACTGGTGCTAGGAACATACATGCCAGGAATATTATTCCACATGTAAGCGATGTAAGACCTGTGCGGCCGCCTGCTTCTACGCCTGAAGCTGACTCGATAAATGTTGTAACTGTAGATGTTCCTGTGCATGAACCAACGATTGTACCGATTGAATCTGAAAGAAGCGCTTCTTTCATGTTTGGCATATTGCCTTCGCGGTCAACCATACCTGCACGTGATGCTGTACCCACAAGTGTTCCGATTGTATCAAACATGTCGATTACACAGAATGTAATAACAAGTGTAATCGCTGTAAACCAACCCATCTGCGCCAAGCCATCAAAGTTGAACTTGAAGAGAGTTGTTGATGCCATGTCTCCAAATGCTGGAACAAACTTAGCATGTTCAAGTGACGCAAATGGATTGTTACCAAGGACAGCTGCGTCGCCAATCCAATATACGATTGAAGCAGCAAGCATACCGATAATAACTGAACCTTTAACACCTTTGGTTGCAAGAACTACGATTACAAAAAGACCAATGAACATAGTGACTGCTGACAGTACCATGATTGGATATGCATCTGTCATTGTGTCTTTAGCATATCTAGCAGTAAGGGCACCAAAGAAATCTTTCATAACAAAGAACTGTTTAAAGTTTGAATCTGCAATGTAAACATTTGATCCAAAACCTATGTTGAGAAGCATAAGACCGATTGCTGGTGAAATACCAAGTCTGATGCCAAGTGGAATTGCATCTACAATCCTTTCACGAATGTTTAGAAGCGAAAGAATGAGGAATACAATACCTTCAATTAGGATAATGCATAGCATTGACTGGAATGACTGAACATAATCCATGCTAGTTGAAGCAACTAGGTTTGCAATTACTATTGCCATGAATGAGTTGAGACCCATACCTGGCGCAAGACAGAATGGCTTGTTTGCAAGGAACGCCATTACAAACATTGCAACTGCAGAAGAAATGCATGTTGCGAGGAATACACCATTCCAAAGTGCATCTCCTCCCTCACGATAGTTGGTGAGAAGATTTGGATTGAGCGCAATAATATATGCCATGGTCATAAAGGTTGTTAGACCGGCAAGCACTTCTGTTTTAACAGTAGTGTTATTTGCGCTGAGTTTAAACTGTTTCTCGAACATAGTTCCCTCCCTATACATTAATAATATATTTTTACCTCACTTGTGTGAGGAAGAAACCTTTATTTAAGGCTTGCCTTGATAAATGCTGCAAAAAGTGGATGTGGCTTGTTTGGACGGCTCTTGAATTCTGGATGGAACTGCACGCCTACATGGAATTTGTTGGCTGATACCTCGATAGCTTCAACAACCTCGTCGTTAGGTGATGTACCAGAAATTGTAAGGCCCTTCTCTGTCATTAATGCTCTATATGAATTGTTAAACTCGAATCTGTGTCTGTGGCGCTCTGAAATATTTTCAGCATTGTATGCCTCGAAAAGCTTGGTGTCCTTTCTGATTGCGCATGGATATGCGCCTAGTCTCATTGTGCCACCCTTTCTAAGGACTGCCATCTGCTCTTCCATAAGATCGATGACACAGTTTTTGCTAGTGCTGTTGAACTCTCTAGAGTTGGCGTCAGCAAGGCCACAAACGTTGCGAGCAAACTCAATTGCAGCAACCTGCATACCAAGGCAAATTCCAAGGTAAGGAATGTCGTTTTCACGAGCGAATTGGCATGCAGCAATCTTGCCCTCTACACCTCTATCGCCAAAACCACCTGGTACCAAGATACCATCAACTCCTGCAAGAATAGTTTTGACATTGTCCTTGGTGATTTCTTCTGAATCAACCCACTCTATTTCAACGTGAGCTGAGTTAGCATAACCACCGTGGAAAAGAGCTTCTCTAACTGAAAGATATGCATCGTGAAGAGCAACATACTTTCCAACGATAGCAATCTTTGTTTTCTTTTTAAGCCCCTTGATGTTGTCAACCATCTTCTCCCACTCTTCAATCTTTGGAGTGCGATTCTCGAGACCGAGCTCGCGACAAACAACATCATCAAGACCATACTTATGCATCATAAGTGGTGCTTCGTATAAACAATCAAGAGTATCGTTTTCAATAACGCAGTCCTTCTTTACGTTACAGAAAAGAGAAATCTTGTCTTTGATTGACTGCTCAAGTGGATGGTCCACACGGCAAACAATGATGTTTGGAGCGATACCAAGTGACTGGAGCTCCTTAACAGAATGCTGTGTAGGCTTTGACTTGTGCTCCTCTGAACCAGAGAGCCAAGGAACCAATGTGACGTGAATAAACAAGCAATTCTCGCGTCCCTTCTCAAGGGAAATCTGTCTGATTGCCTCAAGGAATGGCTGAGATTCGATGTCACCTGTTGTACCACCAATTTCTGTAATTAAAACATCACAATCAGAAGTCTCGGCACCCATGTAGATGAAACGCTTGATTTCTTCTGTAATATGAGGAATAACCTGAACTGTCTGGCCAAGATATTCACCCTTACGCTCGCGATTAAGAACATTCCAGTACACCTTACCTGACGTAAGATTTGAGTATTTGTTAAGGCTCTCATCAATGAAACGCTCATAGTGACCAAGGTCAAGGTCTGTTTCTGCCCCATCATCTGTAACGAATACTTCACCGTGCTGATATGGACTCATTGTACCCGGATCTACATTCATATATGGATCAAGCTTCTGGGAAGCCACCTTATATCCTCTCATTTTAAGTAGACGTCCTAAAGACGCTGCTGTAATACCTTTTCCTAAACCTGATACTACACCACCAGTAACAAATACATGCTTTGTCATTTTACTCTCCTTCATATTCTCTAATTATTTCTTTTGCAACTTCAACTCGGGATGAGCGAGCATCCATTGCAGTTTTTTCTATATATTTGTGAGCCGCTTCTTCTGATAAATCCTTGTTGACTATCAGAAGTAGCTTTGCTCGAGATATAAGCTTCATATCTTCGAGCTTTTGCTCTAGTTTTGCGTTTTGAGATTTGGCCATTCCGATTCGCCTTTGCGCCACTCTAGCAAGCTTTAGCGCCTGCCAAAAAAGCTGCTTATTGATAGGCTTTGAAACGGTTATGACACCATAATCCTCAACATTAGCTGCGATTTCTTCAAAATACTGTGCTTTCACAAATAATAAAACCTGGCAAACATTTTTCTCGGCGATGTCTACCGCCAAGGCTTCTGCATTTTCCCTGCCAAGTGGCCCATTGATGATACAGATATCAAAATCGTAGTCCGACATGAATCGTTTCGTCTCGGGACCGTTGCTAGTGACAACTATATCGACTATCCCATTCTCCTTGAGAAAGGATTTGTAAAAGTCAATTCCTTTTTCATTATCGCAGACAATCAATGCCCTTTCCATAAAATACTCCTCTATGAAATATTAAATACTAGCCTTTATTGTCTCGATATAGCGTTTAGCTATGTCTGCGAATTTTGAGTTGTTGATGAAGTCACTCTTTTGAGCACAATCAATAGCCTCTTCGATTGTGAGAGGAAGTGTCTGCAAATCTGATGATTCATCGAATGTCAAAAATCTAGAGTTAACCTCTAATGCTGGTGGAAGTTGCTCCTTATTCCTGACACCCGCAAGGCCAGCCTGAATAACCATAGCACTTGCAAGATATGGATTGATGCATGAATCTGGCGAGCGAAGGATGAAATGATTACGCTTGCCGTTGATTTCAGGAACTCTGAATAATCTAGAGTTGTTCTGAGAAGACCAAGTGATGTACTTTGGTGCCTCGAACATACTAAATCTACTGTAAGAATCCTTGCGGCAGTTTAAGAACAGTGTGATATCACGCATTCTGTTCAGGATACCCGCCATGAAGGACTCAGAAAAATCTCTTTCTTCGTTGAAAAGATTAACATTACCTCGGAAATTTGCCATCTTGATATGAAGGCCATTACCTGGCGCATCTGCAATTGGAAGTGGATCGAAGGAAGCCCATACTCCGTTTCTTGCAGCAATATTTTCAACAACGTTTTTATATGTAACAAGATTGTCAGCTGTTGTAAGCACATCTGCGGCTGTAAAGTCGATTTCGTTTTGTCCTGGTCCTCTCTCGTGGTGAGATGATTGAGGTGTGATGCCCATCTCTTCAAGTGTAAGACAAATCTCACGACGGATGTTTTCGCCTTTATCGTTTGGAGCAACATCCAAATACCCGCCATTGTCGAATGGCTCTTTGGTTGGATTGCCCTCTTCGTCTGTCTTGAAGAGGTAGAACTCTGACTTAAGCCCCATACGTGTGGTAAATCCCATGTCCTGACATTCTTTAAGTGTTTCCTTAAGGAAATTTCTGTAATCAGAAATAAATGGTGTACCATCTGCAAGGACAACGTTACAGTACATTCTGATAACTCGACCTGATTGTGGACGCCATGGAAGGATGTGAAGTGTGTCTGGATCTGGCTTTAGGAATAAATCCTGACTGTTTACATCCTCGTAACCTAAAATAAGAAAGGAGTCGAAATTAACGCCTTCTTCAAAGGCTTGCTTCAACTCCTGTGGCATTATAGATATGTTTTTTTGTGTGCCGTAGAGGTCGCAAAAAGCGAGACGTATAAACTTAACGTCGTTCTCATTGGCAAAATTGATAATATCGTCAACTGATAACTGAGACATAATTCCTCCCTAATAAAAACAAAAAAAAGCGTTTTTTTTTATGAGAGACTCACCCCTCACAAAAAATGTACGCCTTGTACTTTGAAAGTTTACAACATCAAAGGGGGAGTTGTAAAGATGTATTTTAACATATTTAAGGATTTGTTTATTGTATATTTATTCAAGTCCATTTATAATACGAAAGGTTATATAATATGTATTTTAATTAGGAAAGAAAAGACTTGATTATGAAAAACAAACTATTTAAACTCGGTATCGACATCGGTTCAACCACTGTAAAAATCGCGGTTTTAGATGACGATAACAAGCTACTATTTTCAGATTATCAGAGACACTTTGCTAACATTCAGCAGACTCTCACTGATTTATTAACTCAAGCCAAATCTAAGCTTGGGCAGATTATTGTACGCCCTATGATTACTGGCTCCGGTGGACTCACTCTAGCCAAACATCTTGGCGTCGAATTCGTCCAAGAAGTTATCGCTGTTTCTACAGCTCTCACCCACTATGCTCCTCAGACAGATGTCGCTATAGAGCTTGGCGGTGAGGATGCCAAAATCATCTACTTTGAAAACGGCAATGTTGAACAGCGTATGAATGGTATCTGCGCCGGCGGTACAGGTTCCTTTATAGATCAAATGGCATCTCTTCTTCAGACCGATGCTCCTGGTCTCAATGTTTACGCCAAGGATTACAAAGCTATTTATCCTATCGCTGCTCGTTGCGGTGTTTTCGCAAAGACTGATATTCAGCCACTTATCAACGAGGGCGCTTCAAAAGAAGATTTATCCGCTTCGATTTTCCAAGCTGTTGTAAACCAGACAATCTCTGGTCTTGCTTGTGGTAAGCCTATCCGTGGCCACGTTGCCTTCCTAGGTGGACCACTCCACTTCTTAGATCAGCTTAGAGAAGCATTTATCCGCACTCTAAAGCTTGATGATGATCACGCCATCTTGCTAGACAACTCTCATCTTTTTGCAGCTATCGGTTCTGCTCTCAACTCAAAGGAAGAGCAAAACGTTCCTATGGATGACCTTATCGACAAATTGTCAGAGGGCATCAAGATGGATTTCGAGGTTGCAAGACTTGACCCTTTATTTGAATCAGAAGAAGATTTCAGAGCTTTTAAAGGTAGACATGCCAAAGCCGAGGTGGAAAAAGCCGACTTAGCAAATTATCACGGCAACGTTTATCTTGGTATCGATGCTGGTTCTACCACTACAAAGCTTGCTGTTGTTGGTGATGATGGAAAGCTCCTGTATTCATTCTACTCTAGCAACAATGGTAGTCCGCTAGCCACATCACTTAAGGCTTTAAAAGAGATTTATTCTATCATGCCTGAGGATACACACATAGTTCATTCATGCTCTACTGGTTACGGTGAAGCATTGTTAAAGGCAGCCTTGCAGCTTGATGACGGCGAGGTTGAGACTATCGCTCACTACTATGCTGCAGCATTCTTCAACCCTGACGTAGATTGTATCCTTGATATCGGTGGCCAGGATATGAAGTGCATCCGCATCAAGAATGGCGTAGTTGATAGCGTTCAGCTTAATGAAGCTTGTTCTTCAGGTTGTGGTTCTTTCATAGAAACCTTCGCAAAATCACTTGATTTTTCTGTTCAGGATTTTGCAGAGGAAGCTTTATTTGCACTTAATCCAATCGATCTTGGTACACGCTGTACCGTATTTATGAATTCAAAGGTTAAGCAGGCACAAAAGGAAGGCGCATCTGTTGCAGATATATCTTCCGGTCTCGCTTATTCTGTAATAAAGAACGCGCTTTTCAAGGTTATCAAGCTTTCTGATGCTTCAGAGCTTGGCAAGAATATCGTTGTTCAGGGTGGTACCTTCTACAACGATGCTGTTCTTCGCTCCCTTGAAAAGGTTGCCGGCGTTGATGTAGTAAGACCTGATATTGCAGGTATCATGGGTGCTTTTGGTTGTGCTCTTATTGCTAAGGAGCGCTACGAGGAGAATCCTACAACTACAACACTTAGCATCGAAGAGATTAACAATCTTACATTTGATACCAAGCTTACTCGTTGTCAGGGATGTGTTAACCACTGTCTTCTCACTGTCAATCGTTTCTCGGGCGGACGTTCATTCATCACTGGAAACCGTTGTGAAAAGGGTGCTGGCGGCGTCAAAAACAAAGAGAACATTCCAAATCTTTACGAGTACAAATACAACAGATTATTTGAATACGAGCCTCTTTCAGCAGAAGCAGCCACTCGCGGTACTGTTGGTATTCCTCGTGTTCTTAACCTATATGAGAACTATCCTTATTGGGCTACATTCTTCAAGGCTCTCAAGTTTAGAGTTGTGCTCTCTCCTCGCTCAAATCGTAAGGTCTACGAGCTAGGCATCGAGTCAATCCCATCAGAGTCAGAATGTTATCCAGCTAAGCTTGCACACGGTCATGTTCAGTGGCTTATCAACGAGGGAAATGTTGATTTCATTTACTATCCTTGCATACCTTACGAGAGAAACGAGTTCCCTGATTCGAACAACCACTACAACTGTCCTATCGTTACATCATACGCTGAAAATATCAAAAACAACGTTGATGAAATCACATCAGGCAAGGTTAGATTCTTGAATCCATTTATGGCGTTTACTAGCGAAGAGATTTTGGCTGGTCAGCTTGCCAAGGTATTTAAGGAAGAGTTCAATATCTCTGAATCAGAAGTTAGAGCTGCTGCTCACGCTGCTTGGCTTGAGCAAGAAAGATTTAGAAATGATATGTACGCTAAGGGAGCCGAGGTTCTCAAGTATCTCGAAGAGACAGGCAAGCACGGTATCGTATTAGCCGGCCGTCCTTACCACGTTGATCCAGAGATTAACCACGGTATCCCAGAGCTTATCAATAGCTACGGCATCGCTGTACTTACAGAGGATTCAATCTCCAACCTTGGTGAGGTTGAGCGCCCTCTTATCGTTATGGATCAGTGGATGTTCCACTCACGTATGTACGCTGCTGCCAACTATGTTAAGAAATATGACAATCTCGATTTGATTCAGCTCAACTCCTTCGGTTGTGGTCTTGATGCTGTTACAACTGATCAGGTTGCTGATATCCTTACCAACTCAGGCAAGATATACACCTGCCTCAAGATTGATGAGGTTAACAACCTTGGAGCCGCAAGAATCCGTATTCGCTCACTTCTTGCCGCCCTCAGAGTTAAGAAAAAGAAAAAACAAGATCGAGAAATTGTTCCTGCGAACTATGACCGTATCGTATTTACAGAGGAAATGAAGAAGAATTACACAATTCTTTGTCCTCAGATGTCTCCTATTCACTTTGATTTTATGGAGCCAGCATTTGGTGCTGCAGGATACAATCTCGTTATTCCAGATATTCCTACACGCACATGCGTGGATGTTGGACTTAAGTACGTTAACAACGATGCCTGCTATCCATCACTTATGGTTATTGGTCAGCTTATGGCCGCCATTGAAACAGGTAAATACGATATGTGCCGCACTGCTCTTATGATTTCACAGACCGGCGGTGGATGTCGTGCTTCCAACTACATCGGATTCATTCGTAGAGCTTTGGCAAAGGCTGGTTATCCAGATGTTCCGGTTATATCACTCAACCTCAGTGGTCTAGAACACAACCCTGGTTTCAAGATTTCTGCAAGCCTTGCTCAGCATGGAATGTATGCGCTCATATTTGGTGATATCTTGCTTCGATGCGTATACCGAATTCGTCCATACGAATCAGTGAAGGGTTCAACTGACAAGCTCCACCAGCAGTGGAAGGACAAGATTATTCCATTCTTATCTAATAAGAAGTTTTTATCTCATAGAAAGTTCAAAAAGCTTTGTCGTGAGATGATTAGAGATTTCGATAATCTTCCTATTATAGAAGGATTAGTTAAACCTCGCGTAGGTATCGTAGGTGAGATTCTTGTTAAGTTCTTGCCTGCAGCTAACAATCACTTGGCTGATTTATTAGAGCAAGAAGGGGCCGAGGCAGTTATTCCTGATTTGACAGACTTCCTTCTCTACTGCTTCTATGATGCCAACTTCAAGGCTGACAATCTTGGTGCAAGCAAGAAGACACAGTTCTTCTGCAATCTTGGAATCAAGTTCTTTGAATGGCTTAGAAGTGCCGCTAGAGATGAGTTTGAAAAGTCAAAGAGATTTACTCCTCCAGCTTATATCACTGATACGGCTAAGGAAGCTGAGGATATCGTTTCTATCGGTAATCAGACCGGTGAAGGATGGTTCCTCACTGGCGAAATGTTAGACCTTATAAAAGAAGGCGCTGGCAACATTGTTTGTATCCAGCCATTTGGTTGCTTACCAAACCACGTTGTTGGAAAGGGTGTTATTAAGCGAATTCGCCACGAGCATCCAAATGCAAACATTGTAGCCATTGACTACGATCCTGGTGCATCAGAGGTAAATCAGCTTAATAGAATTAAACTGATGCTTTCTACCGCCAATAAAAATTTAGATCAAGAAGAAGCAATATAAAAAAGGGCTCATTGCACATAATTATTTGTACAATGAGCCTTTATTTTAATGACTTCTTGTGGGCAGAAAAAGAAATTGCCAAGAATAATCTAAATATTTGAGGCAACTATTCTAAACTCATAAGGTTTAAGATAGTTGATATTACACTCTCCATTTGGATAATTTCCAAATACTATTTTATCACCATAAAACTCTACAACCTTATTGTTACTTGTAAGATTGCAGTATACATAAAATCTTTCTTCCTTCGCCTCTCTAGTAAAGATATATACATCACTTGGAGAAGCGACTTTTCTGTAGGACCCCTCAGAAAGCGCCAAGGAATTCTTTCTAAAATCAATCATATCCTTATAGAAATCTCTAACAACTGCACCCTCGTCAGAATCAGTCATGCCGATTTCTTCGCCCTCAAAAATAAAAGGTACCCCTCGCAAAGAAAGATTTAAACCGCACAAAAGCTTGGAGCTTTGCTCCCAATTCTTTCCAAGATTTCCAAATGCTTTTACAGAGCGAATCTGATTTAAGTTTTCTAGATAATTGGCTGGTACCTCTAATGTGTTTTGCCACTCATCTATCTTTCTTATCAGCTTGAACGGATTATACTTTTTATTGAACCATTTAATGCACTTAAAGGTTTCATCCATCTCGCTAGAAAAGATTACCGTATCTAGCTCAGCTCTGTTTTCATCACTCAAAAGTCGGGCATCATTAAAATTCACAAGCAAAGGCTCACCTACTGTAAAGGTTTTGTATTTAGCAAAAATCTCTTCGGAGAATCGCTTTAATAGCTTGTGGCAGCCCTCTTTGTTAAGGTAATGCTCCTTACCCTTTAAGGAAATACGCCATTTACCATCTGCTAGAGAATCCTTATATATAATATTTACATCATTAAACTTAAAGCCAGCAATACCCTTGTCTAGCCAGAATCTCATTATCTCGGTAAATTCCTCAAAGACCTCTGGGTTATGCCAGTTTAAATCGGCCGTCTTCTCCCCAAACAGATGTAAATAATAATTGCCATCTTCGGTGTGAGACCATGCTCTACCACCTACAAAAGCATCCCAATTATTTGGTGGTCGATTCATTCCATTTCCTGATCTAAAGAAATAGTATCCACGATATTTTGGATCACCCTCTAAGGCCTTCTTGAACCACTCATGCGCGGTAGATGTGTGATTGATTTCTAAATCCATCACAATCTTGATACCAAGTCTTTTGGCGCGGCGTATTAGTCGCTCCATATCCTCCATGGTTCCATAATCAGTATTAATCTGCTTGTAGTCGGAAATATCATAGCCATCCGCAAAACCTGGGCTTGCGTAGACAGGGTTGAGCCATAAAATATCAACCCCTAAATCTTTGAGATAATGCAGCTTTGATATGATGCCAGGGATATCCCCTATGCCATCATCGTTGCTATCACAGAAAGTCTTAGGATAAATTTGGTAAACTATAGAATTCTTCCACCATCTTTTTGTACTAGCTGTTGCCATACTCTTCCCCCATAGTAATAGAATAGAAAATTATTACTATAACTCCCCGTCGAGCATCACTTCTATGTTGCCCTAATAATAATATAATCCATGGAACATAGTTTTTCAACATTTTTTTCACACTTTAAACACATGACGTGCGATTTATGCGACAACTGCCTATAGTTTTCACCAATAATAAAACAACGGCAGAGCAATCCTTCTGCCGTTGTTTTTGTTTGCAAGTTCCGCATCACGTTATCAATAATATCAATGTACTCTATAAATACTTAGATGTATATTTTGTTTTTACTTTGCAAGAAGCATCATAATCTTATTTGAACGAGCAACGAATTCAGTCATTGCCTCTGGCGCAAGTGGTGCATTAGCAATCTTTGCCAAGTCATAAAGCTGAGCTGCAAATGTAGGTACATTCTCAGAACCTTTGTTGTTTAAGATATACTGTACTAAATCGTTGTTTGCATTTAATACAAGTGTCTCTGATGCCGAACCAAACATTCCCATATCCATACCGCCCATAGCATACATCTTCATCATATCCTGCATACGGCGGCTCTCTTCTGAAACAGTTAGAACTGATGATACATCCTTGTTCTTAAATTTTTCAACTTTGACTTCCAGGCCTTCGTTGTTAAGAGCCTTTCTAAATATCTCGGTAAGGGTTTCGGTCTCAGCCTTTAATTCATCCTCCGATGTCTCCTCAACCATTGTCTCGGTAACATCAGCATCGATACGACAGAACTTGTAGCTGTCGTTGCGCTGCTCAAGCTGAGTGATGAAAGAAGTGTCGATAGCATGATCAAGAATAACTGCATTCATGCCCTGCTCTTTGAACATATTGATGTACTGCGACTGTTGCTGTAAATCGGTAACATAGAAAACAGTCTTTCTTTTATCTTCTGCATCTGCATTTTCAGGTGCATCAGCATCCTTTTTATCTTCAACAACTTCGGCTTCAACTGCTTCACCATTTTCGTCAGTAGCCTTTGCCTCTTCTTTAATGAGAAGTTCTGGAAGAGTGATGTATTTGTCATTGATATCCTTGAACAAAATGTAGTCGTTCATCTTGTCACAGAACTTGGTATCCTTCAAGCAACCAAACTTGATAAATGGAGCGATGTCGTCCCAGTATTTCTCGTATGATTCCTTTTCTGTTTTGCACATACCAGAAAGCTTGTCTGCAACCTTTTTGGTGATGTACTCAGAAATCTTTGTAACGAATCCATCGTTTTGAAGTGCAGAACGTGATACGTTAAGAGGAAGATCTGGACAATCGATAACACCCTTTAAAAGCATCAAGAATTCTGGAATAACCTCTTTGATGTTGTCGGCAATAAATACCTGATTGTTGTAAAGCTTGATTGTGCCTTCGATTGAATCGTACTCAGTGTTAATCTTAGGGAAGTACAAAATACCCTTGAGATTGAATGGATAATCCATGTTAAGGTGAATCCAGAACAATGGCTCTTTGTAATCACGGAACACATCGCGATAAAATGCTTTGTAATCGTCATCTGTACACTCAGATGGGGACTTGGTCCATAAAGGCTGTGTCTCGTTAAGTGGAACTGGACGCTTAACAATCTTGAGCTTGTCTTTGGCTGGTGAAACCTCTACTTGCTCTTTCTCGCCATTCTCGTTTTCTTTCTCTTCGAATTTGGCTTCTTCATGAATTTCTTCGATAACTTTATCTGTATCTAGCTTGTCTTCAACATCAATAGTTTCGTATTCTTCTGGAGCATCCTTCTTTGAAAGATAAATCTCGGTAGGCATAAACGAACAATACTTTTCGATGACCTCGCGAGCACGATATTCATTGGCAAACTCTAAACAATCTTCATTTAGGAACAACGTGATTTTGGTACCTACACTATCCCAATCGCCATCGCTCATCTCGAACTCTGTACCACCATCGCATTCCCAATGAACTGCAGTAGCACCATCTTTGTAAGAAAGAGTGTCGATATGAACAGCATCAGCAACCATGAACGCCGAATAAAAGCCAAGACCAAAATGACCAATGATTTGATCTGAATCAGCCTTATCCTTGTACTTCTCTAAAAAATCTGTTGCACCAGAAAATGCAATCTGGTTAATGTACTCCTCAACCTCGTCAGCCGTCATACCAAGACCGTTATCAATAAATGTAAGAGTCTTGTCCTCTGGACTAACAATAATCTGAATCTTAGCCTTGTAATCAAGTGGAAGCGAATACTCTCCCATCATGTCAAGCTTTTTAAGCTTGGTGATAGCATCGCAGCCGTTTGAAATAAGCTCTCTATAAAAAATGTCATGATCAGAATATAACCACTTCTTAATCACTGGAAAAATGTTTTCGCTTGAAATCGATAAACTACCTTTTTTGTTTCCCATTTTACGTCTCTCCTTTGTAAATAATCTCACTGCAATATATGATAATACTGCACATTTACAAAGTCAATAAAAAATTAGCACTCGCCCCCTCAGAGTGCTAATACCCCCTCCCAGCACCTCTCAACCTACAATGCCCCCGCCCGGCTCCCCCGGCCCGCGCCTCAGGCTGTTGCGTTTACAATTAGCTAAGATTATAGATTTTCTAAATGCTAAAATGCCACCATCCGTGTGTGTTCGTTCGTCGATTTTACAATTCGAAGAGAAGGTATTGTCCCTGACGGACATGCTTAGTGTTTCAAAAATAATTCCACAAACTAGACTTAGTACAATTGCACGCAAATCCATTTGCTAAGTGAAAGTATGCAAGTGATTTTTCCATATATAGTCACCAATGCACATTCGGCGTCCTGCCTCAGCGTGCATTTTCAGCCGCCGTCCTGGCGGCTGATGACTATATATGTAAA
>JAEEGJ010002946.1_pt1 | contig 72650 bp, 33 predicted proteins | sample 8958761 | NCBI WGS metagenome assembly JAEEGJ01 (sample SAMN16246546, study PRJNA631951) | gut metagenome | biome: gut microbiome; feature: rumen; material: RS-attached | host: Bos | place: Iran: Karaj | collected 2018-10 | reverse complement strand
TTTATGGGTCAGACAAGTACTTGGACCGCAAGAATTTTCCTCCAGGCCAGCACGGTTTGAACAAAAAGAGAAAAAAATCTTCTGAGTATGGTACTCAGTTGCAGGAGAAACAAAAAGCAAAATACACATATGGTGTTTTGGAGCGTCAGTTCGCTAATTTGTTTGTAAAAGCTCAACGCAGCAAGGGTATCACAGGTGAGGTTTTGTTACAGTTATTGGAGTCGAGATTAGACAACGTAGTTTATCGTTTGGGCATTGCTCCCACAAGAGCCGCTGCACGTCAGCTTGTGCTTCACAAGCACATCGTGGTTAACGGCGAGGTGGTAAACATTCCTTCTTATCAGGTAAAAGCCGGTGAAGTTGTTGGTGTTCGTGAGAAATCGAAATCTCTTGAAGTTATTTCGAATTCTTTGGCCGGAACTAATCACACTAAGTACTCTTGGTTGGAGTGGGATAACGCCAATGTCGCTGGAAAATTCCTTAATGTTCCTGAAAGAGCGGATATCCCGGAGCATATCGAGGAACAATTGATTGTTGAACTTTACTCTAAGTAATAATTAATCATGGCAATTTTAGCTTTTCAAAAGCCCGACAGAGTTATAATGCTCGAACAAGACAACCGTTTTGGTAAGTTCGAGTTCCGCCCGTTGGAGCCTGGTTATGGGCAGACAATAGGCAATGCCCTGCGTCGTATTTTGTTGTCATCACTTGAAGGTTTTGCTATCACTACAGTCAAAATCGCAGGTGTTGACCACGAATTCTCGACTATTCCCGGAGTCATGGAAGATGTTACGGAAATAGTTTTGAATTTGAAGCAGGTAAGATTCAAGCAGCAGATAGAGGACATCGATCACGAAAAAGTGTCGATAATGGTTTCTGACCAAGAGACGTTCACCGCTGGTGATATTTCACGCTTCCTTAGCGGATTTGAGGTGTTGAACCCCGAACTGGTTATTTGCCGTCTTGATCCTTCTGTCAAACTCCAAATGGAGATTACGATCAACAAGGGACGCGGTTATGTTCCGTCAGATGAGAATATGCCTGTCGATGCGGAATTTGGCGTTATTGCCATTGATTCAATCCATACTCCTATTGTTAATGTGAAGTATGTTGTTGAAAATTACCGAGTTGAACAAAAAACCGACTACGAAAAGTTGGTGATGGAAATAAAAACAGATGGTTCTATTCTCCCGAAAGACGCTTTGAATGAAGCTGCAAAAATCCTTATTTACCACTTCATGCTGTTCTCTGACGAAAAGATTACTCTTGATGCCGGTGAGAAATATCAGACAGAAGAGTTCGATGAGGAAGTTCTGCACATGCGTCAATTGCTGAAGACCAAACTTATCGATATGGATTTGTCTGTTAGAGCGCTTAATTGCTTGAAGGCGGCCGATGTCGAGACTTTGGGTGATCTTTGCACTTATAATAAAAACGATTTGCTGAAGTTCAGAAACTTCGGTAAGAAATCGTTGACCGAGTTAGAGGATTTGCTTGATTCAATGAACCTTACTTTCGGAATGGACATCAGTAAGTATAAACTTGAGAAAGATTAATAACGATGAGACACAATAAAGGTTTTAATCATTTAGGCAGACAAGAAGGGCACAGAGATGCCATGTTGTCCAATATGGCTACATCTTTGATTCTGCACAAACGCATTTCTACTACAGTTGCCAAAGCTAAGGCATTGAAAATGTACGTTGAGCCCCTGATTACAAAGTCAAAAGTTGATTCGACACATTCGCGTCGTGTTGTTTTCAGTTATCTTCAGAACAAGGAAAGTGTTTCTGAACTTTTCCGTGAGATTGCAGCCAAGGTTGCGAACCGTCCGGGCGGATACACTAGAATTTTGAAGACAGGCACACGTGTTGGCGATAGCGCCGAGATGTGCATCATTGAGTTGGTTGACTTTAATACAAATTATTCGCAAGGTGCTAACGAAGCTGCAAAGAAGACCACTACACGCCGTCGTCGCTCTTCAGCTAAAAAGGCCGACAACGCAGTTGTTGCCGATGCAGTTGAAGTTAAGGAAGAAGCTCCTGCAGCAGCTGACGAGAATCAAGAAGCAAAAGCAGAATAAACAATTAATTGTTTCTTCAGATACAAAAAAGGCCGCATTTGCGGCCTTTTTTGTTTTATTAGTTTTATTGTTTTTCGTCTTCGTTGTCGTCGGTTATGTACGGGGGTATGACATCAACGTTGGTGTCGGCAATTATGGGCTGTCCTTTATACCGTAAAAACAGCTGGCAGATAGTGACAACATCGTTTATGCAGTATTCGCTGATGCTGTCGATGTTATGTTCATCCCAATATGTGCGGCCAACCATACTGCCATCCATGTTTTCTTTTGGCGATGGCAGGTTAAAAATGTTAGCCAATAGATCGAGCGAAGTGTAGTGCTTGTAGTCGCCGAAACGCCAAAGTTCAAGAGTGTCAAGATTGTTCACTTCCCATGGTTTTTTGCCTGCGCAATCGAGAATTTTGGGTATAGGCAGACCATTTACAAGCAGGCGACGGCAGATATAGGGGAAATCGAACTCTTTGCCGTTGTGGGCGCAGAGCATGTGTTTGTCTTTGTTGAAGTGCTTATTTAGCAGCGCTGAGAAAGCCACTAGAATCATTTTTTCGTTGCTGCCGCAGAATGATTTCACACGGAAATGACGCTCACCGTCTTCAGTAACAATAAACCCTGCCGAAATGCAGACAATTTTGCCAAATTCAGCCCATATACCAGCTTTCTCATAGAGCTCGGCTGGTGATTTGCTTTCCTTTTCTGATTGCCATGTCATTTTCTTGGCCCACAACTCTTTTGTGTGGTCATCGAGCAGGTCGTATGATGGCTGCTGGCCGACAGTTTCGATGTCGATGAACAGAATATTCTCTTCTTTGATTTTGTCTAACATTCTTGCAATCAAATTATTCCGCAATATAATCTTTTAAATGACACGCGGGTTCAATATCGTGTATCGATTTTGCTTAATTTTGCATCATCATTTTGGGGTTGATTGGATTTGACAGCAAGATGAAGTGGTGGGTAAGCACGTCGGGCGCAGTGAAACCGGCCCGTAAATCCCGGACACAAAACTATAACTGGCGAAAATTCTTACGCTCTTGCCGCCTAATCGAAGTATAGTAGATTGGCCTAATCCCGGCTCAAGGAGCTGGGACAAGACGCATCGCGGAAGCCCTTGTCTTGAGGCTCGCCGATTCTGATGTGCAGCAATTCGGGACTGGCCTGCATTAGCATCGTAATGTAGGTGAGATTTAGATGATAAGGTGTTGGTAGGTGGCTTTGATCCGGCCAGCGCACGAAAATCAAGTCAGAGCTAAGCGTGTAGAAAGCTCATGGTTTCCTTGTTTGGACCCGGGTTCAAATCCCGGCAACTCCACAAAGCGCCTTTGCATGGCGCTTTTTTTATGCCTTCCCGAATAGAATACGATTTGTTAAGTAACAATGTGTTTGGCATCATAGATAAACGCACAAGTTTTATTCGTGATTTCAATGTCGGCCTATTATTGTATTTCCCTTTGGACATATGTGGAGACACGGGGTGTGCGGTGATTATTGTTTGCAATGATTGTGCGAACCAATATTGGCTTTTTAAAAAAGTGAAATAATGGAATATGAAAAATTATGACCATTAATATTAAATATAATGACATTGTATATTAAAAATAATGATAGCTTTACAATCATTTTTTGTCGGGGAAACTATTATTGAAAAACTTTTTACAGAATGAGAAAATCAGTTGGTGTGTTGCTGACACTGCTATTATCCTGCTTGGTTGCGAATGCAGAAGATGTGTCGAGTAGGATGGATGGTGTAATGTTGCGAATACGCAATAATGAAGTCGTAAGCTATGAATATGGTTATTTCTGCTCTGCAGAAAACGCTTTGTCCACAATTGTTTCAGTTGGGAAGTATTATTCGGATAGTCTGCCAAAGATTAGGTGCCAAGCTTATCGTTACGCGTCAAAAGCAGCCTTGCAATGCAATAGCGACACGACCAAGATAATGGTTGTTGAAGATTTGTTGAGGTCATGTAATGATTCGTCAAGTATTGTGGTTCAGAATGCTTGGCAGGAACTGACAAAATTCGACAAAAAGTATTTCACGGAAGAGTCGAAACGTATGCTTGAGCATATTATTGACAATGGTAAGTTCTTCTCAGAAAAGTTTTTTATGATAGGAGGTTATGTCGGTTCGGAAAATATGGTTTCGATATTGAAGAACAGACGAGCTCTATGCGAAAAGAACCAGCAATGGTACATCGATTTGGCATTGTGCAGGTTAAATGACAATTCTTCTGTTCAGGCGGTACTCTCGCGTCTTTCAAAGATTAAGCCTTCGTTGGATTTTGTTGACTTGCTTCTGCCAGACTTGCTTTATACTCGGCAACGCCAGATTTATGATTGGATAATAAATGAAGCAATGACGGATGAATGTAAGTGTGTGAGCCGCAGCCCTGTTAGTGAGCGGCAAATACCATGCGCTTATTATATTATGTATGAGATTGCTGATTATATAGAAGACTTTCCTATCGACAGGGATGAAGATGGGGAAAAGGATGATGATTTTTCGAAATCGGATATTAAAAACATGCGCACATGGTTAGGTGCGAATTTGAATTACAGAATAATTGATGCTGGTTACTAAGATGCACCTTAAAAGTTTATTTGTCTTTTCGTTATTGATTTTACCATATATGTTGTATTCACAAGAATTATCTGGGATTGCAGAGAATGAGCCGGTTACAATAAGCGGCGGCATCAATGTGAATACAGTGTTCTATCATAGTAAAGACACATTGTCAACCCGTGAACCATTTTCTTTTGTGGTAACAGGCAATGTCAATGTGAATCTGTATAACGGTATCAACTGTCCGATAAGTTTCACTTACTCAAACTACAAAGCCAATTGGTCGCAGCCATTCAACTTTAACCAGTTCGGAATGACGCCGTCTTACAAATGGATTAAAACCTATATTGGATACAATTCGATGACATTTTCGGATTATACTTTAAGCGGACACCAGTTTTTAGGTTTTGGAGTAGAAGTCTCGCCAGATATTCCTTGGAAATATGCGGCAATGTACGGACGCCTGTTAAAGCCTGTTGAAGAAGACACTACAAACGAGTACAATATTCCGGCTTATGCACGATATGGATATGCTACAAGTGTTGAGTATTTAGGTTATGGGAACATTAAACTTGTTTTGTTTAAGGCATGGGACGATGAAAACTCATTATCGGTACAACCGGTTAAAACTCAGCTTTATCCGCAAAGCAATTTGGCATTCAGCTTAAGTGTTTCTGAACCTATTGGCGAACAATTCTCGTTTGAAGGAGAGTTGTCCTCGTCTGCTATAAATACTGATACTCGGAATAAAGAGAAGAAAAGCGGAGAACATATTTTTAAAGCAACTAATTTCTTACAAAAAAACACAGTATCAACGGTTTATTATTGTGCATATAAAGGATCTCTGAAATATGCCGGGAATGGATACGGGCTTGGCGTGTCATACGAAAGGGTTAATCCTGGATATGAAACATTGGGGGCATACTATTTCACAAACGACTTTGAGAACATCACATTCGATGCTTCAACAATATTGCTTAAAGAGACATTAAACCTAAGTGGCAGGATAGGATTGCAGCGGAATGACCTTGACAAAACAAACATGTCGAGCACAAAGAAAATAGTGGGAAGTCTTAATATGCAGTATGCCATGAATCAGAAAACGAACTTATCGTTGAACTACTCCAACTTTACAGGTTACACCTATATTAGAAGTGAATTCGACGATATTAATGCCACCGATCCATATCAGAATGTAGACACACTCAAATTCACACAAATAAATCAATCGGTTTCAGCTAACGTGTCGCGTCGGCTTGGAAACATTGAAAACAAAGACTTGCAGCAAGCTATAAATATCAATGCAACATTTCAGAATCAGACTATGCAGCAAAACAAACTGCATAAACCAGGGACCCAGTTTTACAATGGAAATGTGTCGTACAATATGAATGTGCAGAATATCAGTCTGGGGCTTTTCTGCTCGATAAACGGAAATTACAATAAGATTCCGGAAACGGATGATGTTTTTACCATCGGACCAACAATTGGCGGAAATAAAGGCTGGTTGGATAATAAACTGAAGGCGACAGTCTCTTTATCATACAATGATGAGCTGATAACGAGAAGTAATTCATCTGTATGGGTGTTCAGAGCTGGAGGCTCATACACTTTAAAAGAACATCACCAGTTTGACTTGTCGTTTTCAGAACAAAACAGATCTGCTAAAAATCAGGGAAGAGTCAATGACCTAACTTTTACGATAGGCTATAAATACAACTTTAATGTTAAATACAGTGAAATATTCAAGTAAAATACTGTCAACCATAGCGTTTGTTCTATGCTTGCTGTCACATGTAACTGCGACAGAACTGAAAACTATTGATGAGTGGGAAAGTCAGATAGCCGGATTGGTGCAGGCTGTAAAAGACCAAAATGCATATATTGATGCTTTCGACGAAGATACTCCCCATAATTTACCAGTTGGCATAAAAAAGACACTTGGGGGAATGGATATGACTATTATACTTGACAGTGCGGTATGCACAGAATCAAGTACCGAACTGCAGGCGTGCATGGCGATAGAATTCGCGGGGAGCGACAAGCCAATAATGTTCAGAGCATCTAAAGTTAAGTTCACGGCAGGCGGGTTTGTCAATGCAAGAATGCAATTGGTTTCGACAAGGCCGATTAACTTGGGTAACATGGTTATGAGGCTGGACTCGAAGGACACGTACGTCGATTTTGATTGTAATGGCTACAGAGAAACAAGTCTTAGTGCCATTATGACACTACCGACATCGATGTTTAAAAAGGAAGATTCGAAGAATAGAACAATAATTCCCGCAGATACGGTTACGGCAACATTCAAGGGAACTTTTACAAATCTCAACGACATAATTGTTTCTGCATCAATTGATCCTTTCCAACTATCGGTATTGGCAGGCTTCGGATTTTATGCAGATGACATAACTATTGATTTAAGCGATGAGAGGAATCCAAGTTTTGGCTCGGTCACTTATGGTTATGTTAGTAAGGAGTTTGGAAATGATGCTAATTTGTGGCGAGGTGTGTATATCAGCAGTTTTGAAATGAAACTGCCCAAATCTTTCTGCAAAGACAACAACAGTGTGGGTATTGCTGCAAACGACATGCTTATTGATGACAATGGCATAACAGGTAATGTTTCCGCAAATAATGTCTTGCCAAGAGATAAAGGTGATTTGAGCGGATGGCAGTTTTCAATTAGCAATTTTACTTTAACATTCTCAAGTGGCAACCTTGACAAATTGGGATTTGGCGGTGATTTGGTTTTACCGGTGTCGGAAGAACCATCGCCAATGCTATATAGTGCAATAATAGATAAAGAAGGATATTATGTTTTTACAGTAAATCCTCCAGATACAACTAATTTTGACATTTGGGCAGCAAAGATAACTCTTGATAAAAATTCTTCGGTAAAAGTTTCAAAAACCCAAAAGGATACGACAGATTATAATTCGGAACCAGAGGATGAGTTCATTATATGCGCCAATCTTCATGGAAAAATGACTATTGGGGTGAAAGACAGCAAAGTCAGTGTCGCAGATGTTGAATTCAAAGGTATGTCTATACAAAATGTAGCTCCTAAGTTTGGTGTTGAATCATTTACCGCCAAAGTTGGCGGCATGAAAGGATTCCCAATACAAATCAGCAAGCTTGCTTATAATAAAGATAGTAACAAAAAAGATGATGACAGACATGGCTTGGATCTTGGTGTTACTGTTTCTTTGATGAATGATGAGGATAAAGGCTTTGGCGCGACAGGTAATTTTATAATATATGGTAAAGAGAATCCTGAAAAAGGAATATCGTCTTGGAAATATGATAAAACTGAGTTTAAGTCATTTGAGCTTGATATTAAGTACACTGCCTTTGAAATGAAAGGCTCACTTGCGGTGTACAATTCCGACAAAGTTTACGGTGATGGAATGAAGGGTAAAATATCAATGACTATACTCGAAAAGATAGGGGTTGAAGCTACCGCACAATTTGGTAATGTTGATGGTTATAAATATTGGTATGCCGATGCTTTCGCCAGCTTTAAACCTGGAATTCCGGTGTTTACAGCGGTTACAATGAACGGATTCGGCGGCGGAGCTTATTACCACATGAAACATATACATGACAGCACTGTTGTATTCAATTCTGAGACAGTGAAAAGTTTGACACCTACTTCGAAACCGGGGCAATTCGCTTCCACAGACACATATGAGCCGGATAAAAATGTTGGCATTGGTCTTAAGGCATCAGTATTATTGGCTATTGGCTCTGAATCGGTGTTAAATGTTAAAGCCGGATTCGATATTAGTTTCACTACGCAAAAAGCATTAAATCAAGTATCATTTACAGGCGAAGCCTTGTTGCTGACAGAGTATTCACCAAATGTGCAACCTGAGGATACCAAAATGTATGCGAAAATGTATACGGAATATGATGCCCAAAACAAATCATTTTTCGGGAGTCTTGATACATACTTGAATATAGTTGGAGTCGTAACAGGTGCGCAATCGAACAATTATGCAGGACATGGCGAGATATATTTTGGCGAAGGTAAATGGAAGATTTTCATGGGCACCCCTGACAATCCTATCGGCATAAAGTTCTTAAAAATAGCTGAGGCACAATCGTATTTTGTTACAGGTAACTTTGACATACCAGGCATCCCGGCGCCACCTTCGAATGTGTCGAGTATTCTTGGCCGGTCTGATTTTTCGTTCTGCAGGAATGTCAACCAACTCAGCAATGGCGGCGGTTTTGCATTCGGCGCCAGTCTTAAGGTGGCAATACCCAAAAGGACATTCCTTTGCTTCTATGGCAGTTTCGATGCTGGTGTTGGGTTTGACCTGATGCTTGTCAATTATGGTAAAGACGCCAAGTGTGTTGGCAGTAACGATGTGCTTGGAATCAATGGCTGGTATGCATCGGGACAAACTTATGCATATGTGCAGGGCGATATAGGAATCACTTGTAAAATATTCAAAAAGAAAAGGAATGTAAGTATTCTTGATATAGGTGTTGCTGCAATTCTTCAAGCACAATTGCCAAACCCGCTTTATATGAGTGGTGAAGTTGGCGGTTACTATAATGTATTGGGTGGTTTAATAAAGGGACATTGCAATTTCAAGTTCGATGTTGGCGAAGAGTGTGAAATCCAGCGTTCATCAAATGTATTGGACAACATTGATGTAATATCAGACATGACTCCCCGTAACGGATCTGACGATGTGGATGTGTTCTCGAGTCCCCAAGTTACTTTCAATTACACTATAGATCAGGAATTTGAAATGATTGATGATGTGGATAACACTAAACATAAATTCCGTATCAAGTTTGACCATTTTGAAGTAAAACAGGGCAGCGCCAAAGTAAAAGGTGACCTTGTCTGGAATAGCGACCATAATGTTGTGGCTTTTGAGTCGTTTGAAGTATTGCCGGGCAAGAGCGACCTTACAGCATCTGTAAAAGTGCACTTCGAAGAGTTTAAAAACAATGTTTGGGCAGAAGTGAAGGACGATGATGGTGCGGTTTTCTCAGAATCAAGAGACGTTACGTTTAAAACAGGTGATTTGCCCGATTACATTCCAACCAAAAATATCGCACATAGCTATCCTTTGATTAATCAAACCAATTACTATTCAAAGGAGCATAACACTGGCCATATAACATTGAAAAAGGGACAGAGCTATTTGTTTGACAAACCGGCAGGCGAGCGCTGGAGTACTGAATACAGATATATTGAAGGCTCAAATATCTCACAAAATGTATTTACCTACAATTCATCAACCAAAACATTGAGCTATCAGGTTCCTGCAAGTTTGAAGAATGAAACGGTGTATGATGTTACAATAGTGAATATCCCGATAGCGGCTAATGATAATGTTGATGCCAATGTTAAGACTAAAACCGTTGTCCTTAGCACAGGCGACACCATAACAACCCGTGCTACCGACGGCACAACCCGCGCTTCGGCTGACGAGAAGATTATTCTTGCCTATAAAATCAGAACAAGCAAGTACAACACCTTTAAGGAAAAGGTTAATGCGTTGGGTTATGAAGGGTCGACATATGGTATTATATCTACAGCTGTGCATAGAATTTCACGATGGTTTTCGGGCAGCGAATTATTCAGCTCGGAAGAAATGAACGGTACAAATCCAATGGTTAGGTGTTCTTTTGTTACATCAGGTAATGTTTGGTATGGCAACTTTGCATATAATAATTTATATAAAGATTATCCATATGGTGTTACGTTGACAAGAAATAAGGAGCCACTGGGTATTCCCCCTGTAAATTGCATAAGTATAGAACAAGATTGCGAAGTGTCTTTCTCACCGGGACAGCCGGTAACATACAATTCAAGCGACAATCGTTTCTTGTGTTTGTTTGAAAGTAAAGTGGCCAATGATTATACAGAGTTGAGAAATAAGGTGGCATCATCATCACCTATAACAGGCAGGATGGCTACTTTGGCCAATTCAACATGGACGTCTATGTATATCGACAAAAAATACTATTTCAATGTCAGCTATTACATACCTGGAAAAACAACTCCAACAAGTACTCAGAAACTCTATATAGATTATTGATATGAAATTTCTCAATCGCATAATGATATTAGTGTTTGTGCTGCTGACAGTATCGGCAAAAGCGCAGGAGAACATTGTTATGATGTCGTCGGTCGACAGTGTGAATGTGCGTTTGCGCTGGAGCCCGAAGAATTATCTTGTCTGGAAAACTGCCAACAAATATGGCTATACTCTGCAGCGCTACACCTTCGACCGGCAAATGAATCTAACGTTGGAGCGCACAGATGATTTCCGTCCGCTCGCAATTGACGAGTGGGAGCCGATTGCCGACACAAACGACAATGCGGCAGTGGTGGCACAGGCCATGTTTGGCGACAGTTTTGAGATGGCAAACGAAGGCTCTTCGATACTCAGGATGATAAACATTGCCCAGGAGCAGGATATGCGTTTTTCGTTCGCAATGCTTATTGCCGCGCAGGATTTCGACATTGCCTGCAAAATGGGACTCGGAACACTGCAGCGGATTGAACCCGACAAGAGATACTTGTACCGGCTGTTTGTGAACGCACCCGATTCGGTTTTGAAATGCGACACCGCCGGATGCATTTTGACGTCGCAGGACATACCGCAGCTGCCCAATATTCTCGATTTGGCTGCTGTTTACATCAACGGTCGTATTGAATTGCGCTGGCCCAAAATGATTAACGAAGATTATTTTGTTGGCTACTATATTGAGCGGTCGACCGACTCAGTAAACTTCAAAAGAGTTAATGAGTCACTGTTTGTGCCGTTCGAGACTGACGCATACGTGCGCAACTATATATTCAGCGACACTGTCGAGAGCGTTGGCGAACGTTATTATTACAGAATTCAGGGAGTGAATTTCTTTGGCGAGTATAGCAAGTACTCACCAATTGCAACTGTATCCACCTACAAGCCAATAACAACCCGCCCCTTTATTACGGAACTTGAAGATGCGGGCGACGGTAATTTAGGGGTATATTGGGATTTCCCGGTTGATGAACAGCATCAGTTGAGCGGATTCCAGATTCTAGTCTCAGATTATGTGGCAGACAATTACATGCCAATGCTAAAGGATTTGTTGCCTTTAGAAACACGGCAATTTGTTGTGCCGTCGGTTGGCCCGTCGAATTATGTGATTGTGGCAGCCTACGACAAGAGTGGAATTGAATACTTGTCGATGCCTAAATTCATTCAGTTGGTTGACAGCATTCCGCCAATGGCGCCGGTGGGATTGAAAGGCAGTATGAACAGCAATGGTATTGTAACGTTGGACTGGACGGCAAACTCTGAGCCTGACATTGCCGGGTATCGTGTGTTTTACACAACAGATAAGTATATGTCATATACCAATCTTACCAACAAGCCTATTACCGACAATCATTTTGAATATGAATTTCCGTTGAATTGGCTTAACAGGAATCTTTATTTCACGGTGGTTGCCGAGGACATATTCTATAACTATAGCGACTACTCTGATACCATAGCCATTAAGATGTTCGACACCATTCCGCCAACACCGGCGGTGTTCCGCAGCTATGAGAGCACCGATTCGGTCATTTGCATGGAGTGGGTGAACAGCTCGAGCTCCGATCTGATGACTACAAGTCTTGTCCGTTACTCTGACCAGAAGGCTGATACATTGATAAAATTTAGAGACGAAGTGGAAGAGTATTTCGATACGAGTGCTGAATCGGATAAAGAGTATGTCTATCAGATAGTTGCAAAGGACAATGCCGGAAATGTCTCGAAATCGAGTGAGATAGCCGCAACTGGGAAGCACAAACCAGGCATGGTGAAACTAACTGCAAGCTACAACACCGACAAGGGTGGCGTTGTGCTTAAATGGGATAATGCCGGGAAGGAGCAGGTGACTGTTTCTGTCTATAAATCGTCAGAAGGCGGCACGCTGAATCTCTGTAAGACCATATCGGGCAGTACCGAAATGTATATCGATGGCGATGTTGAGATTAACCGGTCATATATCTACAGAATTCGGGTTAGATATAAGAACGGAAAATCTGTAATGTCAGAAAAAGTATTGTTGAATATTTGAATTGATAACTATAAAACCACGCTTTATGAAAAGATTAACAAACATTATGCAAAAACAGCTATTGCTGGCTATTATGGTGTTATCTAGCATTATGTCTTATGGAGGCATTCCGTCGGTGTTACCAGGACTATTGACGGTTCAGGTGGGTTCTCAGAACACGTATCAATATAGTTCAGACGAACCAATATTAATCGAACCATTATCTACTAGTAATCATCGTGTTATTGCGTTAGAACTACATTGGATAAAACACCCATATACTGGACATGACGTTAATACTTTTGCGCTAAAATTTAGATCTAATGGTCAAACTCGGGTTGTGAAAAGCACGTATGGGAATACACTTCAAACTTTGGACATGTATATGTGTTATGATGCGAATATACCAGATGTATTGGTTTATGGGTTTGATCACACAAAAACGGACGGAGTAAGTGACTATTTGGCAACTTATGATAATTTACAATTAGGATATAATTATCGTCCTATACGACATGAAGATTTTTATCCCGATCAACGGGTTGTAGTTCTGCCAATGTTAAAAAGTGTAAAAGATGCTTTTTATACTAATTATACCTGTAGTACTCAAATAACTGAAGTTACTGAAGGTGATGAAGTTTGGTTTTCTGGGACATGTGATGATGGAGCAAAATTAGAAGCTTTAGTAAAGTATGGTAACGATTGGGTTTGCTTGAATGCGGAAAATAAGCCAGGAGGTAGTTGTTATTTTTACCCAAGACTTATATCTTCATTAAGTCATCAAGAGACGCATGATATATACATATTTTCTTATGTGGAAAGTAATGGAATAAAATATTATAGTAGTAATTATAAAAAAATGCAATTAACTGTTAAACCTGCTATACAATTTGTTAATGCTTTGGAAAAAGGGAATTATTTATATGTGACTCCCGATAATTATCCTAATAGTATTTATATTTATAATAAAACCAATAAAAATATACAGATATCACCAGCAAAAACAAATAGTGAGAATTGGAGCAATACAGTGCCCCCAGGAACAACAACTAGTATTAAATGGGATAAAAAAGTAACCAAAACAATTAATATACAGGTAAATGGTCGAGATCACGATAAAACATATACAATTGATACATTGCCCAAGTGGGGCGAAATTATAAGTGATTGTTCATTTAAACTTACTAAACCCGACTTGCCGTCAGGGATTGAAGCTTATTCTTATGTTAGCTATGATGTTGACGGTTTGGGACTAGGTCATGGTAGTGGAGGTCGACAAAATTTCAATACTACTTTTAGTAACCGTTATAAATACTCTTTTTTCATACGATATTCTTATAATGGTAAATATATTGATAGTGAAACATATACTCGTGATTTTTTACCAATGAAACTCACACCTGATGTGAAATATATAAAAGGTTGTGAGAATGGAGAAGATGCATCAGCGGGAACAATAACTGTTAAGGCAAGTGGAGGCTCAGGAACTTACACGTATTCATCAGATGGAATAAACTTTGTGAAAACAAACGTGTTCTCATATAAAACGACTGGTCTTAAAACTGTTTATGTTGAAGATGAGTATGGATGCAAGGTAAATGACACCACAACCATGAAATTAGAAAATAAACCTAGTATCACTCCCAAGTTAATAAATAATATAAAAGGATGCCAAGATGGTAATGATAACTCTGTGGGGAAAATATCGGTTACTGCAACATCCGGTTCGGGAAATTACACGTATTCATCAGATGGAATAAACTTTGTGAATACAAACGTGTTCTCATATAAAACGATAGGACCTAAAAATGTTTATGTGAAAGACAGCAAATATGGTTGTGTTATAAGCGATAGTATAGAAATGAAGTTGGAGAACGAACTAGGACTTGAACTTAAGCCAACCAATGGAAATGTTTGTGCGGATGAAAATGGAATTGTTGGAACGATAACAGCTAGTGGAACAAAAGGATCCGGACAATATACATATTCAATTGATGGCACAAATTATGATTCAAATAATGAGTTTTCATATAAAACGCAAGGAACTAAAACTGTTTATGTGAAAGACAGCCAATATGGTTGTGTGAAAAGTGGCAATAAAAATATAAAAATCAATAATGAACTCATAATTACGCCCAAGTTAGTAAATAACATAAAAGGTTGTGAAAACGGCAACGATGGCACAGAAGGGAAAATAACTGTTACTGCATCAGGGGGCTCTGGAAATTATACGTTTTCTTCTGATGGCGTAAACTATGGCCAAACAAAAGAGTTCACATATAAAACGCAGGGAGCTAAAACTTTTTATGTAAAAGATGTTACAAATAGTTGTATAAAGTCGAAAAAAATAAATCTATCAATAACTCAAGTTCTCACACCTTCGCTTAAAATATCAAATAAAGCTGTTTGTGCGGGTGAAGATGGAATTGTAGGAACAATAACAGTTAATGCAAAAAATGGTTCGGGGAATTACACATATTCATCTGATGGTGTAAATTATGATTCAAATAATGAGTTTTCGTATAAAACGCAAGGACCTAAAACTGTTTATGTGAAAGACACCACATATGGATGTGTGAAAGGTGTCAGAGGAAATGTGAAAATAACAAATGAACTTGTAGCTACGCCAAGGCTAACAAAAAGTATTCGAGGTTGCGAGAATGGTAGTGATGAATCTGCTGGAATAGTAACTGTTACAGCGTCAGGAGGCTCAAGGAGATATACATATTCATCAGATGGAGAGACGTTTTCTAACAAATATACATTCTCATATAAAACAGAAGGACTTAAGACTGTTTATGTTAGGGACAATCTTTATAATTGTGTGAATGAAGCAACTATAGATATGCCCCTAGAGAATGAACTCATTCCTAAGCCTCAGCTAATAAAAAATATACAAGGTTGTGAGAATGGTAATTCGGAATCTTCAGGAATAATAACAGTTGCAGCGTCGGGAGGCTCAAGGAGTTATACATATTCATCAGATGGAGAAACGTTTTCTAACACAAATAGTTTTTCATATGTAACTGAAGGCTTCAAAACAGTTTATGTTAGTGATACTCGGTATGGCTGTGTTAAAAGCGATAGTATAAGAATGGGGTTGAGTAATGAACTAATGCTTAAACCTGAAGTATCAATAAGAAAAGGCTGTGCTGATGAAAACGGAATTGTAGGAACAATAACAGTTAAGGCAAGTGGAGGCTCTGGCTCATATACATATTCATCAGATGGTAAGAACTATGGTGAAACGAGTGCGTTTAACTATAAGGATGAAGGATACAAAACCGTATATCTACAAGATGGTTATGGTTGTGTAGAGGATAGTACGATAAACATTGAAATAGAAAATGAATTCTCGGCGTCTATTGTCCCCCCGCAGAAAACTAATGGTTATGATATAGCATGCAATGGTGGAACTTACACGCTAACGCTTAACATATCTGGTGGTACTCCAGACGATAATGGTAAATATTATTTAAATAATAATCCAATAAACCCCGAGTATGAAACGGCTAAGAACGCAGGTTCCCACTCATTTATAATATCCGATATCAAGGGATGTAGTGTGACTCAAGATATTACCCTTACACAACCCGATCCAATAACTGCAGATATTACATCTCAAGTTGATGCTGATTGTAAAGGGGAAGATAATGGTAGTGTTACGGTGTCCGCAAGTGGGGGAGCTGGTGGCTATACTTATTGTTTGCAAGATGAGAAATATAATAAAGACAAGAGTGAAAATGGAGAATTCAGTAAATTGCCCCCTGGCAACTATTCGCTTACTGTAATTGATAAGAATGAATGTATATTTCCCCAAGCAGGAGAAACTAAAATCATAGAAATAGGCAATAATAATCTATTAACACTTCATAATCCGAAAGTGGTTGATGTGGAATGTTTTGGTAAAAACACAGGCTCTATAACTCTAGAACCGGAATTTAAAAAAGAAGGATTTGGCGGAGGTTTTAATTATTGGCTTAACGGAGAGAAGAAGGAGAGTAATAATATTACAGGATTATATGCTGATGAATATAAGGTTAAAGTTCAGCCAGTGGATTCAAAGTGTTTTGTTGAGTTGGATAATATTAAAGTTGGAGGCCCTGAAGAACAATTGAAGATAGAAGTAATCGAAAACCTACCTTGCACAGGACATGATTCGATAGACGGAAAGCTTAAAGTGGAGCCAACCGGGGGAACAAGTCCATATACAATTAGGGTAAACGATGAAATAATGAATGGAAATGATACGGTTGGTTTGCCGTCAGGAGAATATACCATATCGTTAACTGATAAATATAATTGTCCAGCTGAAGCAAAAACAATCGTAATAGATAAGCCTGCAGAAAAATTTGAACTTACAGTAAGTCATGAGGATGTAAAATGTAATGGAGAAAGCACAGGAGAAATTACAGCGAGCGCATCTGGAGGTTGGGGTGACTATACTTTTACTCTAAATGACAAGAATGGGAAAATAGAAGAAAATAAAACTGGTAATTTTACCAATTTGCCAGCAGGTGATTACACGGTAATTGTGTTGGACAAGGTGGTTCAAAAGGATAAAAAAGTTACCCGAACGGCAACCGTAGAAATCAAACAATACGATCAATTGTCCGCTAGTAGCAAAGTGACAAAAGAGATCAGTTGTCCGGGCGGGGATGATGAGTTAATTACAGTAACAATTACCGGTGGTAAAAGCGGATATACTTTATCATTAGATGGTAATACTTACTACGACGAAAGTGGTAAAATAGAAATAACAGGAAAGAAAGAAGGCGTATATAAATACACGGTTGTAGATGCCAACGAATGTGTATCACCTGAGTATACAGTAAAGATTGACGAACCAACAGCCATAGTACTTTCGGCAGATGCAGCAGGTGAATTAAAAAATGGATTCAACATCCCATGTGCTGACGAAACGGGCGAAATAGTTGTATCGGCATCAGGCGGAACAGCCGGTTACCAATTCTCGATCGATGGCGGACCGTTCACCGCCCAATATGGGAAAGACGCGAAACACACATTCAGCGGTGTGGAAGGTGGAAAACACAAGATTACGGTAAAAGACGGTCATGGGTGTATCCCTAAATCAGAAGAAGTTGAATTAACTAAACCGGAACCTATTATTATAACAAAGATTGACTTAACACAGCCGCTTTGCAATGGAGACAGTGATGGAGAAATGACAATTTATGCAAAAGGAGGTGTTCCTGATCAGAATGATGCTTACAATTTCTCGCTGGACGGAAACAGTGCTTCCGAGAAAGCGCAGCATACATTTACCGGCCTTGCTGCAAAAGACAACTATCATGTTGTCGTGACAGATGCTAATGAATGTTTTGTTGAAAAAGATATTGATTTAGGCCAGCCCGCGAAACTGGAGGCATCTGTTAGCAATGTGAAAAACAACAAGTGCAATGGAGACAAAGAAGGGAGCATAACGTTTGCAATAAGCGGAGGAACGGGCTCGTACTATTATGCATTAAACGGCGCGAATAATATTGAGTTCGGCAATGATATGACAATTAGCGGTTTGCCGTCATTGCCGAACAAAAACCCACATTCCATCGTGGTATCAGACGCGCATGGGTGCAAGGCCGATGCGATAAGTCAGGAGATAGAGCAACCAGATCCGATTACCGCCAAAACCGTTTTGAATGATTACAACGGTTATAATATCAGTTGCTTTGGTGATGCCGATACTGCTCGAATCAAGATATCGGGCGGTGTGGGTAATTACCGAACAACGCTGGATGACCGAACTCTGGCAGGCAATGATGTGAAATTTGATGGATTGACGGAAGGAAGCTATAGTTATAAAGTCATTGATGGCAATAATTGTTCCGAAACGTTCGATTTCGTCATGACGGAGCCTGCAAACTTGAGTTTTGTATTTGTCGATTCTACTGATGTCAAATGCTATAACAAGAATAATGGCAAGTTGTTGGCAGTGATTAAAGGCGGTGTTGCAAATTATGTGTATGATGTTACATCCGCAGGCGGCGCTTCAATCAACAAAGAGACAACCAATTCAACGGAGTATTCTTACAACAGCATTGCGGCAGGCAAATATATGCTCAATGTAACAGACGCCAACAATTGTGTAATAAGTCAATCTTATACTATCGGTCAACCTGACCCGCTAACCGTTTCGGTAAATAAACTGAAAGATGTTGATTGCAAAGGTGCAGAAACTGGCGCGGTGTCAGCAACTGCGAAAGGTGGAATTGGCGCATATTCGTACTCATGGAACAAAGGCATGACAGGGCATATCGCTCAGAACCTGCCGGCCGGAGAGTATTCGGTTTTGGTTACTGATGCCAACAACTGCCAATCGGAAGTAGATGAAAATGGAGTGAAGGCGCAGACCACCATTGACGGGCCTGCTTCGGCATTAACAATGCTGGATCCAGCATACACCAATCCTACTTGCAGCTATAACGAGGATGGAATAATCACCATCAATGTCAGTGGTGGATGGGGAGGATATAAATATGCTCTAAATGGTGTTTCTTACGGAAGCAACAGCATAGAAGGCTTGAATGAAGGAACTTATACGGCTAAGGTTACGGATGCCAAAGGTTGTGAAGTTTCCACCAACACCATTACGTTAAAGAAGCCTGAAGCCTTGTCGTTTGAAAGTTCTGTTGGCACAATAATCTGCAACGGCGGAACAACCGAAGTAACCATTACTTCGGCATCGGGTGGTACTGAAGGCAATTATTCGTATTCAATCGACAACGGAGCCACCTGGCAGACCGGCACCACTTTTGCCAATGTTGTAAGCGGCAGTTACATATTGAGAATGAAAGACGGTAATGAGTGCCAGACAACAGATGAAACAGATAAAAAGATTACTGTCACCGAGCCGGAATTATTGGTCTTGAAAGAAGATGTAAGGCACAACTATAACGGCAGCACCCATAAAGCCAACGGCAAGATAACCGTAACGCCGCAAGGCGGTGTAATGCCATATTCGTACCAATGGAAAGACACAACCGTCACAAGTCAGGAATTGGATAACATCGGTTTCGGAATTTACACGATCATCGTCACAGATAATCTGGGTTGCGTTGGAACCGGCACATACTACATCAACGACAATAACCCTACGCCTGAGGTTGTTGACGCAATTTGTCCGGAGGGCACAGAAGGATCAATACGCTTTGGCGATACGGTTAAATGCACAAAGGTGGAATGGTACAACGCCCGCACCGAGGAACTGTTGCCGCAATCCAGCACCAAGACAATCACAGGCCTGCCGAAGGGCATTTATAAGGCCAAGCTGTTCAACGACACGCAGGTGACATATATATATGCCGAGGTGAAGGCCCCCGACAGTTTGAAGTACGCCACAAGCCAGCGTAATATTGATTGCCATGGCGACAATACAGGTATGGCATCAGTGAGCTTTACAGGCGGAGTGGTACCGGTGAGCGTGGTTTGGAAAAATCAGAGCGATGATAAAATCAGCCATAGCCAAACAATTGAAAATCTGATAAAAGGGAAATACACGGCATATATTTCCGACGCCAAGAACTGCCAGTCGAGCAGCAAGGCGCTTGAGTTTGACATAACGGAGCCGGCAGATGCGTTTGTATTGGCCGAGAGCGCTCACAACAATGTGAAGTGCCATGGTAATAATGATGCAGTTGTGGTGCTGAGCGTATCCGGCAACCAAGGAGCGGTGACATATTTCCAAGACGAAGCGGCGATACCGTCGAACACGGCGAACACATTATATGCGGGCGCCTATACGTTCTACGCTGTTGATGAGAAGAATTGTCAGACTCAGCCATTGAATGTTACAGTCAGCCAGCCTGAGCCGTTAAGCTCGTCGGTTAAGACCATTATGCCTATTAAGTGCGCAACGGAGACGGGTAGCGTTAAGGTTGAAGCTGAAGGCGGTACAACGCCATATTCATATAAGGTATTGGAACAGAACGATTTTAGATTGTCGCCGGTGTTCGACGGACTGACAACTGACGATTATAAGTTTGTGGTGAAAGACGTTAACAACTGCTACGACACCGCTTCTTATCTATTGACAGAACCCGAGCAGCTTGTAATCACTGGTAACCAGCTGAAAGATGAGTATTGCGGACACAATGATGGCTCAATTAGTATTGAAATTGCCGGAGGAACTGGCGGGTACGACACAAGATGGTCTGATTACCAGACAGGCGAGTCGGCAAGCGATTTGGCGGCTGGCAGTTATCAGGTTAGCGTCTTCGACGAGAACGGCTGTCTGGCAACGGAAACCTATGAAATAAAGAACATTCCGGCACCGGTCGTATCAATAAGAAACATCGACTCAACAAAATGCTATGGTAGTGCCGATGGTGTTGCCGAGCTGAATGTAAGTTTGGGAACTGGTGCGATATCTTATCTTTGGGCGACAGACACAACTGACGTCCCGTATTCTGGCAAACTTAAGGCCGGACTGCAAAGTGTGGTTGCTGTTGACGAATTAGGCTGTGCCGACACGACTCAGTTTACAATGCCGCAGCCCGACTCGATGAAAATTGTGATAGCTGTTCAGAATCCGTTGTGTTTCAACGACAATTCGGGTAAACTGACAGCATCAGTGTCAAATTTCAAGACAGGTTTGAGTTATATATGGGACAACGGAGTTGACGGAAACGAAAATGCTGATTTGTATGCCGGTACATATGGCGTGAGTGTCACAAATGCCAATGGCTGTATTGCTAAAAAGAATGCGACACTTGTCTATCCGGCAAAGATAACCATTAAGAAAGTGGCAATTGACGACACCAAGTGCGACCACCCCAACGGAAGCATCTCAGTTTCGGCTACCGGCGGAACAGGAATACTGAAGTTTGGTGTGAATCCGGAAAACATGACAGAGGCCAGGAAGATTGAAGGTTTGCAGTCGGGCAATCATAAGCTCACGGTTATTGATGAGAATCAGTGCAGCATCGACACAACCATATTTGTTGGTGCAAAAGTGCCGCCCGAGTTGGTTATCAACACGATTGACGATGTCAGATGTCAAGGCGAAGCCAACGGTAAAGTGTCGGTTGGTGTAAACGGGGGCATGGAGCCTTTTGCTTACAGTTGGAATAACGGAAATCGCACCACGTCATCAACTCAAAACGGATTCAAAGTGGGAAATCACACTGTTTTGGTATTTGATGCGTACGGATGTTCCGACACTTTGAGTTTTGCTATAAACGAACCCGACAATCTGGTGATATATGAAGGGACCATTGTTGATCCGACATGTTTCGGCTATTCCGACGGACAGATTAAGGCTGATGTGCTTGGCGGCACACGACCATATTCATATCAGTGGAGCAACAATCAGAGTGTTGCGCAGGCAACAGGACTTCCTGCCGGCTCACACTATCTGAATGTTACCGACAAAAACGGTTGCAAGGCAAAGAAATATTTCAGTCTGACCAATCCGCAGCCAGTTGTTGTTGATATTCCGGATGTTATAGACATCTGTTCGAACCAGACTGCCGACATTGATGCCGGCTACGAAGGCAGTTTCCACTACTGGAGTTCGGCAAACGGGTTCGAGTCGGTCGCACAGAACATCAGCGTCAACCAGAAAGGCACATATGTGGTTACCGTTACTACACTTGACGGATGCATAGGAACAGATTCTACTTTTGTGAATGTCTCGGACAAGGAGATTAACTCTAACTTCCTGCTGCAGTCTGACGCTTATGTGGGCGACACTATTGTGATGATTGAAATATCGTGGCCTTTGCCAGAAAGCATTGAGTGGAGCTGCCCCGATGGTATGACTATCATCAGCGATGCCGGCGACGAGATTGAAATTGTGGCCGACAAGGAAGGTGTCTACGACATCGGTCTTACCACCTATAATGACATCTGCACCGAGCAGACTTTCAAGAGTATTGTGGTTAATCCGCGGGCGCAGAAGCCAAAACAGATGCTGCAGGCTGCACCCAAGATAATCAAATCGGTCAATGTCTACCCGAGTCCGACAACTGGCCCATTCAATCTTGAGATTGAGCTGAACGAAGAGCACGATGTGTCAATTGAAGTTGTGCACATATCAGGAAAACTGCAGACTGTAAGGCATATGAAAGGCGACAGGAATTATGTGCTTAACTTCAGCAATGCCGAGCTTAATGCCGGAATCCACACAATATCAGTGTCAGCTGGAGTTGAGAAGGTTACAAAGAAAGTTGTTATAGTTAAATAATTGACATGAAACGAGTTATTACATATACAATATTGTTGCTGTCAATTATTCTGACAACAGCAACAGCCCATTCGCAGTCGTACCCCGTACAAGCCAACTTGTACGTCATGGCGCCATACAGCCAGACCTACAGCGATTATTATGCCGATGGCCAGCAGCGGATGTTTGTTAACATATTGCTTAACGATATGAGCCAGGGGCAGCTCGATGTGGTGCTGAGGTTTACCATATCTGGCAACAACCTGAAGCTGATAAGCAAACCAAACACCACAGCAAAGCCCATAACCATACTCAGTGGCAAGCTCTGCCGAATTGAAGGCTCGGAGTTGGCGCAATACTTGAAACCCGAGCAGATGCAGGTGGAAGGAAGAAAAGCCGATGAGTTCAACAAAAGCGGTCGTTTACCGGAAGGCTATTACGAGATTAAGGTTGAGGTGGTTGAGTTCTACCGCAAGGTCCGCATCTCAGCACCGGTTTACACCACAATGTGGATAATGCAACCTGAAGCACCAGTGTGGACAATGCCGCAGAATGGTGTGCGGCTCGATGCCACAAATCCGCAGTTTGTGATGTTCGGCTGGATGCTGACCAACAGCACATCGCTGTTGCAGAACGTTAAATACACTTTCTCGATTTATGCCAAACCGGACAATATGAACCCCGATGTTGTGGCCAGAACTACCACACCGCTCTACAGCGAGACTTTGACACAGACCATGCTTGTGTATGGTCCCGACAAACCGCTGCTGGAGTTGGGCGGCACCTACGTGTGCCGGATAAAGGCTGAAGACGCCGACGGCAACGTCACCTTCAAGAACGATGGCTATAGCGAGACACTGGTGTTCCGTTACGGCCAGACGTGCGACCCGCCAAAGCAGGTTACTATCACCGATGTGACCAAGAAAGGAGCCACCGTCAATTGGGTGGAGAGTGGCAACTACAGCGGCTACGACATTGAAGTGCGTGAGACTACCGGTGGAAAGAGCAGCGATTGGTATGTGTGGAACATCGACAAGCAGGTCCACAGTTACGATCTTAAGCAGCTGGCGGTAAGCAGCAGCTATGAGTGCCGGGTGGCAGCCGTCTGCGGGCAGCGCTCAAACGGAATCCGCAGCCAGTACTCTGATGTGGTTTCATTCAAGACATACGATGCCGGCAACAAGAACTACACTTGTGGCGACTTGGTTGAGGCAAACAAACACGAAGACCGTGTGCCGTATCCTTATCTTGAAGAAGGCGATGTTATTGAAGCCAACGGATTTCTATTCGCCATTGAATCAATATCGAAAGCCAGCGAAGGTGTGTTCTCAGGCCAATGCTCATGGTACATCGACCTGTGGGGGGTAAGCATACTATGCGATTTCAAGGATATCAGCATAAACCGTCACCAGCAGCTCATAGCCGGAAAAATTGAAGCCTGCCGCGACAAAGTCAAGGCCAAAGCGTTCACCCGGCTTCAGAGCGCAGCGTACATGCCTATTGGCACACAGGTGCCGTCAACATTCACGGCCGAGAAGGTGATAAAGATGGAAGAGACTGTTGATTCCATACGCATTGTCAACGGCCAGACGCTGATTTACGTGGCAGGAAAAGAGCCGCAAAAGGTTGACGCCACCGATGATGTGTTTGTTCAATCGCCCGACGGTAACTATTATGCTGTTGAGGGCGGTAATGTCTATCCTAAGCCGTCGAACTTAGACAGCGAAGGCAACCGCCAGCTCTCATACACGCAGCAGCTTGTGGCCACCTTTGGCTACGACGACGCCATGGGCAGTCACCCGGGTGTTGACGCCTACACCGATGCGAAGGCCCCGTTTGCCGCACAGTACACCCAGTACCAGTTGCACTCAAACGACGCCTATGCTACCTGGATGGCTGTTGAGAAGTACCGCACATCGATGGCGAAAGTAACAGTGTCTGGCGGCGACCGCAACGCCATTCAATTGCGCAACAACGGCCAGTCGATGGTGCGCACCGACGCTACCGACGCCGATGCACTCTATATGCCCATATCGGCTGATGGCCTTTATGAAGCTTACTACACCACCCAGGACAATAAAGGAAAAGATGTTGAAGTGGTGGCCGGACAACTCAATGTAGCTTCCTACGAGCGCAATAACATAAACGTCTGCCTTGTTGGAGTGAACGGCGAGTTCTACCAGTATTCTGTGAACGAGCTCTCAAGCTATCTGAACCAAGTCTTTGGACAGGCAGTAACGAGCATTAACCTGACCACCGCCAGCATTGATGTTGACAAGTTCAACGGCACACTCTCTGCCAAGGAGAGCGGTGCGCTTTCGGCGTACAATTCCGATATGAAGAAGCTGATAAGGAAGGTTAAGAAGCTGTCCGACTACAACGACGAAACCTATTACATTATGCTTGTTGAGCGCAGCGACGACCAAACCCTTGGCGGCTTTATGCCCGTGAACAGCAATTTTGGCTTTGTGTTTGCCAAAGCCAATAGCGGCAAGGAGCAGCTCAACCGCACCATTGCCCACGAGCTTGCCCACGGCGCCTTCCGTTTGTGGCACACCTTCAGCAGCGAGAACATCTACGTTGCCCAGCGTGGCTCTACCAAGAACCTTATGGACTACAATGGCACCAACGCCGAACTCTTCAAATACCAGTGGGACTATATCCACAACCCGCAGCAGGGTATTGTTAGGTGGATGGTGGATGATGAAGAGAGTGAGAGTGTGTTGGACAATTTGGTGCATTACTATTTGCAAGTAATACACGACGCCAATGCAAACAATAAAAATGAGTTAAATTTGCTTGTAGAGAATGGCAGTATTGAAACCAATGAGAAGTATAGGGGGGAGATAAGTTATGTGAAAATGCATTTGGATGGTGGTTTGGAAAAATTGCAACCCGCTAAAATCGACCTTTTAAAACAAAACATAAAGAAAACCACCAGACCTAAAACAGAATATGACGTGACTATTGACCCGAGAGAGCGAACCGTGGAAACTGATGGAACGGAGTTTGTGAAATACTCTTTCCACAAATTGGTGAATGGGGAGAATACTCGCGATATTGCCATTCAGATTTTGGTTAAAAATGATGAAGCAGTTTGGCTTGATTACTTTTTGTATGGAGTTTGGCCGTTTACTGATTTGAAACTATACGAAGGAAAGAAAGAAAAGGCGAAAGATGCGATTATGTATATTACTGCCGAACCTGAACCTATAATGCCGGATGTGCGTGTTAGTGTGAAAAGTAATTATAAAATACAAATGCAACTAAAAATTGAATACACAGCCCGGAAATCTTGGGATGAAAAAGATATAAATGGTAATATAATCAAATCACATGTTAAAGAACTTGTAAGAAATGACATTACTTATTTCCCAAATGACAATGCTGACAGTTGGAAAGATCTAAAATCTGAAGAAATTTGGGATATTGATTTTGGTGATAAGTTCAGAGGAGGGCGTGCTGTCGTTTATTGTAAAATAAACAATCAACTTGTTGATTCCATAGTTTTCCATATTCGCGGAAAAAACCCACAACTAACAACTGTTTTGACATACGCACAAACAATTGATGCGTCATGGTATGTTCCCAAAATAATTAGACAAGAATCTAGTGGTACAGGAAGTATTGGCAGGCAATTCAATTCAGGTACGCCAAGTGCAACAGATGAAGTTCATGGCATGCCAAATTGGGGCTATCCATACGGATGGGGAATAAAACAACTTGATAATTTCGATAGTAGTATTGCTTATTATACTAAATTCAATAAACGTTGGGGCGCATCGCCGGATGAACTGTGGAATTGGAAATTGAATGTGAAGAAAGGACTGCAATTGTTTAACAATAAACTTAATGATGCAAATGAGAAATGGAATGATAAATTATCTATGAAGAAAATGAAAGATTGGTTAACGGAGCACGATGCTCTATCGTCATATCCTATGAAAATAGAATCAAGCACGATTGATTCGGAAATAGGTAATGAAGTTGATGAAATTATTGCAGGTAGTGGTTCTAATACGGAAACAATTGTATCTGAAGAAAGTCCGCAAGGCAATAATCGTTCTCTTATTGAAGCCGACGCGATTAGGCGTTATAATGGAGGAACATATGTTGATAAATTGAATGTGCCTGATTCTAAATCCGACGGGAAACCTACGTGGAGTATTACAAAGACAAACACATATGGGCTTGATTATGTGAATGAAGTTTGTGGAAAACAAGGATGGTAAAATTTATTAATGATGAATACAAAACTTTTAATAATAATTGCCGTTTTGGCATCGGGTATTTGTAAGGCGCAAAATCATAATTTGCGTTTTGTGGCAGGTTATCCAGATCCTGATTATGATTATGATTACGACCCGAACTATGTGAATGTGTCAGGAATACTGCGGATGGATGGCGATTCGCTGATTGAAGAAACTGCGTTGAGTGATTCGGCACACATACTAATATATATTCGCCAATATCCCGAATATGACAGACTCTTTGCGTTCTCAGGCGAACGCAATAAAAGACACCACCAACGATTGTCAGATACAGGCGCGTCAAAACTATATGTAGTCAACACAAAAACTCTTGAAAAAAACGTGTTTGATATTCCTTTTTCGCTAAAAGATAATGAAATTGAATACGAAATCGTGCCAATTGGGACACAAATAGTATTTGTGAATGGAATTTTGCATCTGATTTTCAAATGTTCCAATTACGAAAAAGAACTTAGACTATACTATTCCATGAACACGACCAACGGAAAATTCGAAAAAGTGGAGCCGGAGATTTATCGTAATGTAATAGTGAACAACGGAAGGTTGCTGTTCAGTTATGTAGGAGAAGGAATGGTCTTGAAAGGTGACACAGTATTGAATGCATTGCGTATCGCCACACCTAAATACTATGGGAACCCTATATTTACGGACAATCTTCCACCAGGCATCAAAATCAACCCGAAAACTGCGGCATGGGCGGGTGGTGGCTTATGTATAAATACGGATGATATTATGATACTCTATTTCTACGAAAAAGAGGTTGATGAATCAGGTATGTACGTAAGAAAACTTAGGATATGGAACAAGAGAAAAAAAGAATGGAGTTCTATGATTATAAGAACTGACGATATCCCTTTTGAGTACCACGAAGGGTACATTATGGGAAATTTCAACGTGTCTAATGATGACGCCAAAATAAAGGCGCGCAAGAATAAAGATTATTGGACAAAACCTATGACCAAATACGGGCCGCATTATGCGCCAACATGGAATTATAAGAGTGAGTGGGTAGTTAAAGCACCATATTCAGAAGGTGATTTGTTTTTGTATCATGTAGAAAGTCAGAATATGATTCAATGGAACACAGGACATGGTGATAGCGAAATACTAATGTTTAAAGACGAAACAGTATACTATCGTGTTTATGATAAGATATTTAAGGCACCGATTATCAATCACAAGGAATTGGGAGAGTCTGAGTTGGTTATTCAAAATGCTTTGGTTGGAGATGTGCATTGGATGTTTCAAATAGGTAATTAACGTCAATTCATTCAATCATTTTCCAGATAGTTATCGTTCCGATAATTATCGGAACTGCGTTCAAAAATCTGTGTTCCCGATAGCTATCGGGACTGTGCGAAAATAAAACGGGGTTGGCGGCCTTGCAGGGTAAAATCGGGTGCACCAAACGTAGAGACGCGGCGCGCCACGTTTCTACATCCGCCCCTGGCGGGCATTGGTGCGGCATAGAAAAATCCGTTAAATCTGCGTTCCCGATACCCTATAAAAAAAGAAACCCGAATTTCTTCGAGTTTCTTTGTTGTGACCCGCCAGGGGATCGAACCCTGGACCCACAGATTAAGAGTCTGTTGCTCTACCAGCTGAGCTAGCGAGTCAGCGGTGCAAAGGTAGAAAAAACTTAAAATGGCAATAGCCCGCAGCGCTTTTTTTTGAATAAAAATGGCGGCGCCATAATTCGCTGAACAACAGCTATTTAATGCAGCTGTTATTCGTGCTTGCTCTTTTAATCTCGGCCACGATGAACCGAAATATGTCATCAGGTGGAATTTGGTTTGATGTTTTGTGAAGATAATGAGCAAGCGGTGCGGTGTTTTTGGTTATGCCGGGCAGTTTGCGCATCGGCATCATTGGGGCGGCCATTTTTTGCGGTATCTCTCAAAGCAGTGAACAAAAAAAATAAATGTAGGTTTCACAAATAAAAAAAGTTGTATATTTACTTGAATTTTGGATGGCATGCGCCAATTATACATATATAATAATGTGTGATTGTTTTCGAGCAGTGTCTTTCATTGATTCTTTTAAAGGGGAACTAATATTAAATGTATAACTACTAAAAAATGACAGCCTAAGGATCTGTCTACTAACTAAAGGACAGTAATGTCCCAAAACACAAACACTTTTATTAAACTTTTAAAAAACTTTTATAATGAAAATGTCTCTGAAAAGTGCGGTGCTTGCACTGCCAATGCTTCTGTTTTCTGCAGGAGTTTTTGCTCAGGCGCATGAAGTAAAGGGTAAGGTCCTTGATGAGGAATCAAACCCCATTCCTGGAGCAAACGTGATGATTAAAGGAACAACTTCCGGAACAATTACTACCGGTACTGGTGAGTTCCAGTTGAATGCATCCGATGGTGATGTACTTGCAATCTCGTTCGTTGGTTACACAACAGAAGAGGTTACAGTAAATGGCTCAGGCCCTTACAATGTCAGTCTTTTGCCTGACCTTGTAGGTTTGGACGAAGTTGTGGTTGTAGGTTACGGTGTTCAGCGCAAGAGCGATGTTACCGGTGCCATTGCCACAGTTAACGAGGAAGCTCTTAAAAACCGTTCAACAACTGATGCCGGAGCTGCTTTGCAAGGTAAGGCCGCTGGTGTTCAAATCATTTCGAATTCTGGTAAACCAGGTGAGGGTGCTCAAATCCGCGTTCGTGGTGTATCATCTAACCAAACTAGCAACTCAAACTTGAGCCCGCTTTTGATTGTCGACGGTCTTATCGTTGATAACATTCAGTACCTTGACCCATCGATGATTGAGTCTATGGAGGTATTGAAGGACGCCGCTTCTGCAGCTGTTTATGGTGCTCAGGCTGGTAATGGTGTTATCCTCATCACAACCAAGAACGGTTCGAAATCGAAAGGTAACGGTACCATTAATTATGACGGCAAGTGGACACTCCAGAGTCTTGGCAATGTTCCTAGATTGCTTAATGCAAAAGAATTCGTTGAATGGATGAGATTCTTAGGTCAAGATGTTGATTCCGATATGGCTAAGGCTGAAACCACATTTGGTTGGGATCCTAAAACCGATACCGATTGGATGAAGGAGTATTTTGAAAACACATGGGCAAAACAACACACTTTGTCGGTTACAGGTGGTAACGAGAGAGGCAACTATTTTGCCAGCGTCAGCTACGTGAACCAAGACGGTATTGTTAAAGGTCATAAAGATGTTTATGAGCGCTTGACCGCCCAGTTGAATGGTGAGTATAAAATCAAAGACTGGTTGAAGGTTGGTAACAACACATCTATAGAGAAATGGAGCAGCAAAGGCTTGTCTGAAAGAAGCTACGGCTCAGCATTCCAAACTCTTTTGATGATGGACCCTCTGACTCAAACCCATTGGGAAAAACCTGAACAGTTCATAGCAGATATGAAGAAAAAGTATGATGCCGCTATGGCTGATGGCTCTGATACTACTTATCGTTTCTATGGCGACAAGGATGGTTTCTATGCCACTTCATACTTCAACCAGCGCCAAAATGGTGGTAACCCATTCGTACAGCGCGACCGTTCGTTCCAAACGATGGGTGGTGTCACCGTTCGTGGTTCTATCCATGCCGATTTCACACCGGTTAAATGGTTAACCTACACAACCCGGTTTGGTTACCGTTTGTCACAACAGACAACACATAACTGGGGAGAACCTTACTATATAAACTCTAAGGCTAACAGCGAAGGATTTAGCATATCGGCAGATGCAAATACAGGTATTTACTATATGTGGGAGAACTTCTTGAACTTTAACAAGACGTTTGCTAGCTTGCATAATGTTAACGCCATGGCAGGTATGTCGTTTACTGAGAACAGCAGCGATAATGTCAGTGCAAGTGCAAATGGCAAAAACATTATGAAATCATATAAAGACAATTACCGCTATGTCAGCCAGGTGAACGCAGATGCAGCAAAAAACATAGGCAACCAGCCCAGCTTGCACCGTAACATGTCATATTTCGGCCGTTTGGGATATTCTTTTAACGACCGCTACAATTTACAATTCATTTTGCGTGCCGATGCTTTCGACACTTCGAAACTCGACAAGGATCACCGTTGGGGTAAATTCCCATCAGTATCAGCCGGTTGGACAATCAGCAACGAAGATTTCATTCGCAACAACATCAGCAGCGACATCTTGTCATACATGAAACTGAGAGCTTCTTGGGGCCGCAATGGTAACATTAGCGTGTTGAGCGGTTATCCATACAAAACTGGTATCAGCGAGAACAGCACATACTATCAGTCAGATAACGGAACAATCATTAACGGTTCTGCTCCAAGTGGCGTGGCTAATCCTGATTTGACATGGGAAACATCTGATCAAATCGACCTTGGTATGGATTTCCGTTTCTTAGCTAACCGCTTGTCAGTGGGTATCGACTATTTCAACAAGAAGACAAAAGACCTGTTGTTCAGTGTTACAACTCCTTCTGAAGCTGGTGCTCTCAGCACAACAATTAACGGTGGCGAGATTCTTAACACTGGTTTTGAACTCGAGGCAACTTGGCGCGACAAAGTTAATGACTTCAACTACAGCATTAGCGCCAACATGGCAACACTTAAGAACGAAGCTACATATCTTACCCCGTTAATGGGTGAGTATCAGAGTGGTTCTGGCGTAGGTGGTTCTAACTATTGTACTCTTACAACCCGCTTTAAAGAAGGCGAGCCTGTTTGGTATATGTATGGTTACAAATACAAAGGAATGAAGGCTGACGGCACTGCCGAATTTTATGATTTGAACGGTGATGGTGAAGTTAACGAGTACGACCAGACCAATGTTGGTTATGGTAACCCCAAAGTTACCTACGGTTTGACTATCAATCTCGATTATAAGGGTATTGACTTCTTGCTGTTTGGTACAGGCGCTGCCGGCAGAGACATTTACTATGCTCTGTATTATGAGGGATATAACAACATTTCTAAGTACTTCTACGATGAAATGAAGAAAGGCAATTTGCCAAAAGATGTTGCCAGCAGCAAGATGTATTGGTCGTCTGACGCAGTTGTGTTCAATGGTTCATATTTCAAAATCAAACAAATACAACTTGGTTACACGCTGCCTAAAGAATATACACAAAAAGTGTTTGTCCAAAGCGCACGTTGCTTCGTATCGTTGGATGACTTCTTTACAATTACCAAGTATCCAGGTCTTGATCCGGAAACCGCAAACAACGGAGCCAACGGCCCTGGTATGGATTTAGGCCAATATCCAACAATGCGTAAAGTCGTATTTGGTGTTAATCTTAAATTCTAATTTTAACAATTAAAGAATATGAAAATGAATAAAATAAAATATGCACTTTTTATTGGTGCCAGTTTGTTTACCGTATCCTGCAGTCAGGATCTGCTCGATATTCCGCAAAAAGCGTCTACTACTTCCGATGAATTCTTTGCCAAGGAAGAAGCTGCCCAATCACTTTTAATTAGCTGCTATGCCGAAATGGCAGATCGGTACGGTGGAGCTAGCTGGGGCGATGGCAGTCAGTTTGGCAGCCCGTTCCTGAATGCTTTGAATTATGCTGCTGATGACGTATTCGCTGCGGGTAAGGACATCACCGACCACTTTGAATTGCGAGTGTTCGACGAGTTCCGCCTTGATACCAAAAGTCCTCTGATCAAAGGTATTTATGACAGATTTTACAAAGTAATTTTCATGTGCAACCAGCTTAAGGCAAACATTGTTGGCGACACCCCAACTAAAAAAAGAGCTATTGCTGAAGCTCGCGTTATGAGTGCCTATAGCCACATGATGGCTGCCCTATGGTTTGAAAATCCACCAATGGTTCCTGAAATGACTACAGACTATGTTGCGAATGCCGAAAGCCAGGAACAGATACTTAAATGGTGTATTGATGAATGTGAGGCCGCCATACCTGACTTGAATGAGCGCAACGGCGCTTCTGACAAGGAAGGTTGCTATAGAGTAACTGTAGGTTTCGCTCAGTTTGTTGCCGGCAAATGCGCAATGTTTCTCGGCGATTGGGCTACAGCTGTTAAATACTTAAAACCGCTTTGCGAATCAACAAATTATGCTTTGATTCCTAACTTCCGCGATTTGACACATATTGAAGGCGATGGTTCAGCTGAGAAAATTTTTGAATGCAATGTTGTTGAAAATGATCTTGCAAGCAGTTTCACAGAGATGTTCCGCGGTGGATGGATGGGAACCAATGTTATCAACTGGAAAGCTGATGATCTGGCGGCAATACCTAATATTATGGGCGTTTCCGGCGGCTGGGGCGGAGGTGCCATTAATGACAAGTTCGCAGCAAAAATGTATGCTCACGAGCCAAATAGCCAACGTCGTATTGCCACTTTCCTTACACCAGATGAGATACTTTATGACGAAAATCTTTGCGGTTGGCCAGCCGACACAGCAAAGCTTACACTCGAGCAGAAAAAGAAGGATCCGGGTCGTGGTATTATAACCGCAACTGGTGTTTTCAGCCGTTGCGAATATCAGGCAGTTAAACGAATGACTTATCCTACCGATAAGGATTCTCGTGCTGATGCTAATATGGCAAACTTCACTTTAGCACGTCTGGGCGAGGCTTATCTGCTCTACGCTGAAGCTTGCTTAAGGAATGGCAACGCAGCTGAAGGTAAAAAATATCTGAATAAGATTCAGGAGCGTGCCGGTGCGCCTGTAACCGATCTTACTTTGGAAACATTGATGGATGAGAAACAATATGAAATGTGGTTTGAGGGTTGCCGTTTCTTCGATTTGGTTCGCTGGAACAAACAAGACGGTCTTGATATTAAGGCCTTATTCGATGCCGAGACCGATAATATCCCTTATCTGTATGATTTGTTCTTTGTCCCCAAAGAAATTGAAGTTAAAGATGCAGATGGAAATGTATCAGTTATTTCATTGGCTGATATACATGATCCAAACTACTATCAGAAAGAACATAAGTTTGTTTCTGTTATTAAGCATCCATTGGCAGAAAAAAGTATTACAAACCGCTTTATTGTAGGCAAGAACGAATATCTTCCTTTCCCGGAAGATGCTCTTAACCTTAATCCTATGCTTAAACAGCATCCAGCTTGGGCAAATTCGGCTGAAGAATAATAGCTAGAGCAATCTGTTTTATAAGGGAGTATCCGTAGGGTACTCCCTTTTTGTTTTAAACAAATAGCTTATAAACAATTTGGTTATAGAATGACAATTAACCGAAAAGTCGTTCCTTTTGTTTGACAGAATGAATCTGGTGAACAGATAATCGATTATCCAATTCACCGATTACGCGAAACGGTGTGAAACACAAATGTTTGTCGCTTGCCGATAAACAGTCGGATGTAAAGCTTAAGCCAACTATTTGTATGACACGCTATTGCGCCGGCTGCCGTAAAGCATTGATTCCACCAGATTTGCATTGTATCGGGTTGGGGCAATGCAAAAATCAGGAGTGTTATACGATTTCAGTTCTTCGTCGTAGTGTTGGCGAGGGTTGCGCTGTGGCAAAGCAAAGGCCTTGGCGGCGTTGCCATTATCGTCGATGTGGGCAATGTAGAGCAACGAGAAATAACCGTCGTCGCGGCGCGATGTGAATACTATCCAGCGTGAGTTTGACGACCAATTGTGGAACGATTCAGCATCGTCTGAATTAGCCAATGTTAAGGGATGCATCTCTTTCGTTTCCAAGTTATAAAGCCAAAGGTCGGCTTCGGGATGCCAAATTGAGAATTGTCCGTAGTCAGCCATTGTGAAAAGAATGTATTTACCATCGTACGAAGGGCGTGTCCATGCAATAGACTTGTCTTGGCTGCGCAAGTCGAGCAGCGTGTCAACTGATTGGCCGAACGCACCGGCTTCTTCATCAAAACTTATTGCACAAAGCACATATTTCGCAGTTTCGGTCTCATTGGGCAGATTGCATGGAGCTGACGAAGTGTAGTACATAGTTTTTCCGTCTGGCGAAAATGTCGGGTCTGTTTCGTACCAATCGGTTTTAAGCAGTGGCGATGTTATCAGCTGCTTATTGTCGATGTCGAGGATGGCAATATCGGAGCCTTCGTCATAAACTTCGATCTTCTTTTTATTAAGCATAAAGTAAACTTGCTTGGTGGCGTTTTGGCTGTATCCTACGTAGCGTCCGCTTGGGTGCCAGTAGGTATAAACGCATGGAAGGTCAGCCGAAGTGGGCTTCAGATTGAAGGCTTCGTAGTTGTCGCCGCGCCTGATAACAGTGGCACCATGCTCTCCGCGATAATGTGTGCTTGAGATTTGGGTATTGCAGTGGTTTGAAGTGTGACAGTTCATGCAGCCGCCTTCAATTTGCGAACCAGCGTAAATAACATCAACATCGAAATTCGAAAGGTTGCGCTCGTATAGCCCCATATCGCTGAAAAAACCATAGCCAGGAGCTATTAGCCGATAATGCACACCATAATCGATGCTGTCGGGGCTGATGTAGATTGAGAATGGCTTGAATGTTACCCACTTATCGTTTTTCAGCAGACTGACGGAAACTGTTAAACTGTCGCCAATATTACTGTTCAGCAGTTTGTGCCATTTGCCAATATTTATATCGATACTTTGTTGTGCCGAGCAGGTTAGTTCGGATTCCTTTCCTTTGAATGTTACACTGAGAGCCTGAGCGGATGAGTCGCAACTCTGAAAATTGAGCGGAGCAATATTCGCTGGCACAGTTACAAAAGTATAGTCGGGGTATATTTGCGGCAGAGCATCTACAGGTTCGGCATTTTGCGGTTCGTAGCGGCTGCACGATGCAAGTAAAACAATTATCGGTATTAGTAGGTGTTTCATTAGTCGTCGGTTTTGTTAAACAAGTAGTACCAAACTGAGTTGCCGTAGTCTTTCTGTAGCAGCTGCGCGGCATTTCGCTGGTTATTATTCACGGTATTCATAAAGAAGTTGAACCGTTTTCTGGTTATGTTTGATATGTTGTACGGAATGTTGTTCATATCCTGGTTCGACATTGCCCAGGCAAAAATCACGGCTTCCTGGTAAACTGGCGGCAGTGTTGAATAATGCTTGGCATAGTTCACAAAATAATGTACAAACAGGCTTATATTTTTGTCGAGCAGCTGACTTATAAGAGCATAATCCCATGCCATACGGTTTTGCGGGTTGTGTCGCACTAACTCAACTATAATGTTGCCATAATTGTCGCTAGGCTGTAAGAAATCATCAGTCAATCTGTAGCTTCTTATTTCGCCATATTCGCTGTCAGCTTTATACTCTGCGTGATTTTGGCACTCATTCAGGCGTTGGGATGCCCACTCATCGTAAAAAAGTGTGTGTTGCAGCAGTCTAAGATATTTCTCCGCCGACTTCCAGTCGCGGTTAATCAGGTCGATTTCGGCCATGCGCTTAATGTATCGCACACTCAGGTAGTGGTTGGGTATTGCGCCAAGCGATTCGCTGTAATGTCGGCGCGCAAGGTTTGTAAATCCCAAATAATAAAACACTTCGCCTGCCGATATACACATTGTGTGGTGGCGCATAAACGGGACAAACAAACTTGGCGACTTTTGCTGGTCAACTTCGAATGCACGTGTGGATAAAAGGTTTGTTTTGGCTAGTGCCAGATTCAGGTAGTTATGTTCGATAACCCAGACAGGCCGTTGTTTTTCGGCTGCTTTAATAATCTTCTTCCATTCTTTTTGGCGGGCCATACATGAGTATTCCAGAAGTTCTTCACGGTCGGGGTCGTAACACTTTTGAATGGCAAAACAGCTGCCGCCCGCAATCAGAATCAGCAGTGCAACTGCAGAACTTGTTTTATTTATTCTTTTTGAGACTAGACCTGAAAACAAAATTGTGACAACGGTTGCAAACACTGTCACATAAAGTGCTGTTGGAAATTCTGTAGGAATTCGCATATACCAAATTCCTTTGAGTAACGCATTCAGGCTGTGAGTGCCAAAAGTGTGTGTGACGATTGCTGCAAGAAACACCGTAAGGCTACTGACGGCCATAATTATAGCGGCTTTGGCTTTTATGGTTTGCGCGGTAAGGTCGCAGGCGGCTGTGCAGAGTATGGTTATAAGCATTGCTGCCGTACCGGCCAAAAAATAAGCAACCAAGCCGACTGCGATGGTTGCAATTATATGTACGTTGGCTCTTTTTATATTCAGCAAAAGGCAGACTAATGCTAATCCTATTACTATCGACACCAATGCTGTGAGCATGGTCTCAAAGTAGCCTATTACGCAGAGAGCGGCCACCGACGGAATAAAACTCAAAGCAAATCCGGTGTTGCTTGATGTAATCCGGCGGATAATCTGGTATGATAAAATCTGCACCAGAACTACTAATGCGGCAACGATGGCGGCGCCGATGTTATGGTTGATAAAGAATTGCACCAGGAATTGTGTTACGTAGTCGGCCAAGCCACCAACGGTGCTTACTGTGCTTTTGAAAAATGTCGATGTAAACAGGAACATCTGCATTTCTTCGTGGTAGTTTAGCAGTCCCCAGCAGGCAAAACGCCAAAACAAAAACACAGCAACAAACCACGCTGAGACTATTGCGATGCGAATTAATTTATTGTTATTCATTGCGTAATCTACAATTATAGTTACAACTGATTATTGCTTTTTGGCACAAAACACCACTTGCCAATGCAAATTTCCATTGTAACAAAGATAGAAAACTGTAAGACTTTATCTGAATAAAGTTGCGCTTCTATGCAATGTTTCAACTTTTCGGCTTCCGAAAGCGCTTTATGTCCGAATTATTATAATTTTGAAAATCAATAAAACACAATTATTATCAATAAAATCATTCGTAATGAAACACTTAAGACTAATCTCAACATTGGGCGCAATGGCAGTTGCTATAACAGTTTCGGCTCAGAACAAAATTGTTTTGCACCCCGAAAACGCCAAACAAACCATCAGCAAGGACATTTACGGACACTTTGCCGAGCACCTGGGACACTGCATCTATGGCGGCATTTATGTTGGTGCCGACTCGAAAATCCCTAACACCAATGGTTACCGCAACGATGTGGTTGATGCTCTCAAAGCGTTGAAAATTCCCGTGCTGCGCTGGCCGGGCGGCTGCTTTGCCGACACTTATCACTGGAAAGACGGAATCGGTCCGAAAGAGAACCGTCCGTCGATTATCAACACCAACTGGGGCGGCGTGACCGAGGACAACAGTTTCGGTACGCACGAGTTTCTCGATTTCTGCGAACTGCTCGGCTGCGACGCTTACGTGAACCTTAACGTTGGCTCGGGCGATGTGCGCGAGGCTGCCGAATGGGTTGAGTATATAACTTCGTCGAACGAGAGCCCGATGACGCAACTGCGCAAGCAGAACGGCCGCGAGGACCCGTGGAACGTGAAATATTTCGGCATTGGCAACGAGAACTGGGGCTGCGGCGGCAATATGGAGCCTGAATACTACGCCGACCTTTACCGCCGTTTCGCTACCTTCTGCGGCGGCGCGCCTTACCGCATTGCCTGCGGTGCCACTGCCGATGACCCGAACTGGACTGAAGTGCTGATGAAAAAAACAGAGAAACAGCACAGTATCACACAAGGCTTGTCGCTGCACAAATACACTCTGCCAATCAACACCTGGACGGGCTCAAAGGGCTCGGCCACCGATTTCAAAGAAGATTTGTGGTACTCGACCGTGAGCGAGGCGTGGGCAATGGACAGCCTGCTCGACCTTCACATTGGCATTATGCAGAAGTACGACCCAAACAACGAGGTGGGCGTGATTTTCGACGAGTGGGGCTGCTGGTACGACGTTGAGCCTGGCACCAATCCTGGCTTCCTTTTCCAGCAGAACACAATGCGCGACGCCATTGTGGCGGGTATGGGCCTGAACATTTTCAACAACCACGCCGAGCGCGTGCAGATGGCCAATATCGCGCAGATGGTCAATGTGTTGCAGGCTGTTATCCTGACAAAAGACGAGCAGATGGTGCTCACGCCGACATACTACGTTTTCAAAATGTATGCCGACCACCAGGGCGCGAAGTTGATACCGACTGACGTTCAGAGCAATAAGTACACTTTCGAAGGCAAATCGACCAAAACAATTTGCGCTTCGGCTTCCGAAAAAGACGGCGTGGTGACGCTCACGCTCGTCAATCTGAACCCGAACAAGGGCGAGAGTGTTGATGTTGAGATTGGCCAGTTGGCTGCAAAAACGCTTAAAGGTGAGATTGTTACGGCAAGCAAAATGAACGATTACAACGATTTCGGGAAAGCCGAAAAGATTACGCTCAAGCCGTTCGACGTTAAGAAACCAGCCAAAGGTGTGCTCAAAGTTGATATGCCTGCAATGTCGGTGATCAAGATTCAGATGTCAAAATAATTGAATATGAGAATATTAATTATTGCGGCCGCTGCCGTGATAATTCTGACTGGTTGCAACAAAGCCAACACCGATGTTACGTCGCCCGACGGCCGCATTAAAGTCAGTTTCAGCCTTTCGGCGAATGGCGAGCCGCGCTACTCGGCGCAACTTGACGGCCAGACGGTTATTGGCTGCTCGGCGTTGGGGCTCGATGTTGAGGGCTGCAATCTGAAAGATGGTTTGCGCCTGATTTCGACCGTTAGCGCGGGCATTGAGGATAAATATTCGCTCAAAACTGGCAAGCAAACCGATTATCACTATTGCGCCAACGAAAAGATTTTCAACTTGTTGGCGCAGTCGGGCGATACACTTGGCATTGCGTTCCGCGTGTCGGACGATGGTTTCGCCTTCCGCTATCAGATTAACTCGCTGAAATATGGTCAAAATATTGTGGTTGACGAGTTTAGCAGTTTTTGCTTTGCCGATAGCGCTCGTGCCTGGCTGCAGATAATGGCCATTGCCAAAACAGGGTGGTGCGGCACCAATCCGTCGTACGAGGAGAATTACACGCAGAATGTGCCTGTCGGGACGCCGTGCCCGTGGCCGTCGGGGTGGGTTTATCCCGCACTGTTTCAAAGCAATGGCGCTTGGGTGCTGGTCTCGGAAACTGGCCTGACAACGCAATATTGCGGTACGCGCCTGACCGAAATCGCGGGAACGCCCGAATACAAGGTCCGCTTCCCGATGCCGCAGGAAGTTATTGACACGGCAACACAGGACATTCGGCCGCGGCTGACATTCCCGTGGCAGTCGCCGTGGCGCACGGTGTCGGTTTCCAGCAACCTGAAAGGCATTGTTGAATCGACCATTGGCACCGATTTGGCAGCGCCCGCTGTCGATGGCGACTACTCGTGGGTGAAGCCAGGACACGCGTCGTGGAGTTGGGCCAAACTGAAAGACGAGTCGGTGGTGTACGACGTGCAGAAGCGCTTTGTCGATTACGCCGCCCGAATGCGCTGGGAGTACTGCCTGGTTGACGTGAACTGGGACCGCACAATCGGCTACGACCGCATTGCCGAACTGGCTCAATACGCCGCCGCGAAAGGCGTGGGGCTGATTCTGTGGTACAACTCGTCGGGCGCTTGGAACACAACCGAATACACGCCCAAAAGCCGCCTGCTCACTCGCGAGATGCGCGAGCAGGAGTTCAGCCGCTTGGAGCAGATGGGCGTAAAGGGTATCAAAGTCGATTTCTTTGCTGGTGACGGACAGCCAGTTATGCAATATTATGCCGATATTTTCGCCGATGCGGCGGCCCACCACCTGATGGTCAACTGTCACGGCGCAACCCTTCCGCGCGGCTGGCAGCGAACCTATCCGAATCTGGTCACGATGGAGGCGGTGAAAGGCTTTGAGTACTCGACATTTACGCAGGAATATCAGGATATGATTCCGACGCAGTCGTGCTGCTGGCTCTTCACCCGCAACGTCTTCGACCCGATGGATTTCACACCGATGAGCCTTGCGGCGATACCGGGCATTGAGCGCGCCACAACCAACGCCTTCGAGTTGGCTTTGCCAGTGCTGTTCCTGTCTGGCGTCCAGCATTTTGCCGAAACCGATGACGGAATGGCCGCGCAACCCGATTATGTGGTCAGCCTTTTGCAGGATTTTCCCACCACTTGGGACCAGAGCCTGTTTATCGACGGCTATCCTGGCCAGTATTTTGTTGCCGCACGCCGCTCTGGCGATAAATGGTACGTGGCAGGAATCAATGGTGAGAAGGCCGTCCGCCGTCTGACGCTCGATTTGAGCGCCATTGGCTCAGCCAATAAGGCCGAATTCTTCACCGACACCGACAACAAATGGCAGATGGCTCATTCCATTGCTGAAAGCGTTGATTTGAAAGCGTTTGAAGTAACAATGCAGCCGAATGGCGGCTTTGTAGCGGTGTTTGAATGATTGAATTTGAATGATTGAATAAAAGCCCGATTCTGCGCGAATTGGGCTTTTTTATATCCATCAAATCATTACTTCAAATCATCAATCTGCCGCAGGAACGCCACAAGTTTCTCGATGGCCAGGCCGCGGTGGCTGATTTTGTTTTTCACGTCCATCGGCATCTCGGCAAAAGTCTGGTTGTAGCCGTCGGGCATAAAGATGGGGTCGTAGCCGAAGCCCTCCTCGCCTGAGAATTCGCGCGTGATGGTGCCTTTCACCACGCCCTCAAACAGATACTCGCTCTCGCCAATCTTCAGGCAGATGACCGTGCGAAACTGCGCGCGGCGGTTCTCCTCGTTGGCGAGCTCAACAAGCAGTTTCCGCATATTCTTTACCGAATCGCACTCCGGGCCGGCGTAGCGCGCGGTGATTACTCCCGGCCGCCCTTCGAGCGCCTCAACCTCAAGGCCTGTGTCATCGGCAAACACGCTCACGCCCAGACGGTTGTACACGTAAGTGGCCTTCTGCCGGGCGTTTGCCTCAAGGGTGCTGCCGGTCTCGGGAATATCTTCGTCGATGCCGGTTTGGCTCAAATCCTTCACGGTGTACAAATCGCCAATCATCCGAGCCACCTCGTCGGATTTGTGCTGATTGTGTGTTGCAAAAATCAGTTCGCGCATATCTGTTTGATAATTTTGTTGTTATGAAAAATGTGCCGCAAGACGGGCAAATCAATGGCGGCGGCTCTGAAACAGTTGTTTGAATCGCGACTCAAATCCCTCCGACGGCGATGTGGCCGGCGACATACAAAGCGTTCCGTCGACATCAATCAGGAAGTACGACGGATAAACCTTCACCTTGTAGCTCTCAACCACCGACATATCGCCTTTGGTGTCGAGCAGCGTCCAGTTGTAGCCGTTGCGCTTGAAGAATTTCTTAACGCTGTCGAAATCCTCGTCAATCGAGATTGAAATCACATCCATCACGCCTTTTGTCTTCTCGTTCAGCAGTTTGAGCTGCTCAAGGTCCTGAACGCAGGCGTAGCTGTCGATGGTGACAAAGTTCAGATAAACGTACCGGCCCTTGTACTCGTCAACGCTGCGGTAGACGCCGGCTGTGTCGGCAAGGCAGAACTCGGGAGCCATCGAGCCAACGCGGGTTACCTGGTTCTTGAGTTTGATGTCCTGCGCTATCTGCTTGTGCTGCTGTATTTTGGTTGTGGCCTTGATGGAGTCGAGGGCGATGAGCAGGCTGCTGGTTGTGAAGTAGCAGTCGTAGAGCGCGTCGTGGATGCCTTTGAGCAGCACCATCTCCTGAAGCGTGTCGTTGGTGATGGCAAGGCTGTTCGATAGCGTCTGCTTGGCCTTGACGGGACTTTTCGACAGAGCGATGTCGGAGTAGATGCGCTCGCCCTCGCGGGTGTTCATATAGAACTTCAGAAAGTTGGTGAACATCTGATTGAACAGGTCCATATAGGCCGGATTTTCATAGGCCACGGCGTGTCCGTCGAAGTATTCACGCGACATATAGCGCCAGTCGCGCATATAGCTCACAAACTTCAGCCAGGCGTATTTATACTCGCGGTAGGTGCGGAAAAACTCGTTCGGAATGGTGTCGAACGTGCGCTCCATATGGTCGATTATGCTGTCGACAGTTGCCTGCACGGGCTTGCGGAACAGTGTGTAGTAGTTGCGCTCGAACTGCTCCTCGTAGTAGTAGTCGAACATATCGACATACATATTTATATTGTACCTGTCGGGATTTTTTATCCCGATAAGGAACTCGTCGGGGGTGAAATAGGGGTTCAGCAGGTCGCCTTTGTCTTTGGGCGAGTAGTCGGGCAGCACAATGTTGTAGGTCATTGCGGTGTCGGCGTACAGAATGCCGCGCATACGCCCCAGGTCGAGTGTCAGGCGGCAGGTTTTGTCAATGTCAACCTCGATGCGGAAATTGCCGAGGCTGTCGGCCACGGCGCTGCCCACCAGCTTGTTGACGCCCGAAATGTAATCGGTGCACGAATAGACGTCGATTTTCTGGTTCTTGTAGGTTGGATTGGTGCCGAACAGAATGGTTTTCTGTGCGTTGGCAATGGTTGCGGCACCCGACAGAATAATGACTATCAGCAGTTTGAGGGTTCTCATTTCTTCTGGGCGTTTCGTCGGTTCAACACTTCGGTGATGTTCATTGCGGGCGGCACAAACTGGCTCACGTCGCCGCCGTAGTTGAGAATGTCGCGCACAATGGTCGAGTTGACGGGCGTCAGCTCGGGAGTGGTGAGCAGAAAGACCGTCTCAACGCCGGGGCGCATCAGCTGGTTCATCTGCGATATGGCGCACTCATACTCAAAATCGGACACCGTACGGATTCCGCGCAGCATAAAGGCCGCCCCAATCCGCTGGCAGTAATCCACTGTCAGCCCGTCGTAAGCCTCAACTCGCACTTTCGGCTCATCGCGGTAAACGCTTTCAATCAGCTCAACACGCTCGTCGATGCTGAAGAACCCGTTTTTCAGGGTGTTGCGCCCGATGCCCACCACCACCTCGTCGAAGAGCGGCAGAGCGCGCGTCACCACCGAGTGGTGGCCCAGCGTGAACGGGTCGAACGAACCGGGGAAAACTGCTATCTTTTTTGCCATCTCAAAAAAACGTATGCGGTGCAAAAATAGTTTTTTTCGTTTTGTTTCCGATTTTCGTTTAAGTTTGTAACTGATAATTTTATGCAAGATGATTCGTTTAGTAGCACTTATAATATCGATTACGCTGCAGATTGTTGCGGCGGTTCTGGCCATCAGACTGGTGCGTGTCACCAAATACCGCGCGTCGTGGATTCTCATCTCCATTGGTTTTATTCTGATGGCTTTGAAGATGATTATCAAGCTGATACAGTTTATTAACGATGACTTTTCGTTCTACCTGCGGCCTGCCGACGACTGGCTTGGCGTGGTCATTGCGTTCCTGTTCACTGCCGGCGTGTTCCTGATTGGCGAGTTGTTCTACACCTTGAGCCGCGCCGAACGTGAGCACCGCCGTTCCGAGCGCCGCCTGATGCGCGCCATCATCCAGACCGAGGAACGCGAGCGCCGCCGTTTTGCCAAAGACCTTCACGACGGCCTTGGTCCGCTGCTCTCGACTGCCCGGATGACCTTGTCGGCGCTTTTGCAGCACGAGCGCGACGACCACTCGAAACAGGTTCTCGAGAGTGCCAGCAACGTGATAAACGAAGCCGTTGAGAGCATCAAGGAGATTTCGAACAACCTGAGCCCGCACGTGCTCACCAACTTCGGCCTGGCCAGCGCCATCAAGAATTTCGTGTTCAAAGTGAGCCAGTCGAAATCCATCAACATCAGTTTCGACACCGTTCTCACCGATGCCGACCGCTTTGATTCGAACATTGAAACGGTGATGTACCGCGCCACTTGCGAGATGATTAACAACACAATAAAGCACGCCAACGCTACCGAGGTGAACATCAGCCTTGAGAAAATTCAGCGCACAATTGTCATCAAATACGATGACAACGGCAAGGGTTTCGACAGCGAAAAGACTGTTATGGAGCCGAATAGTGGTATGGGCCTGTCGAACATCGCCTCGCGGATGAACTCGATAAACGGAATGTTTGTCTATAACAGCGCTCCGGGCGATGGATTCCACGCTGTTATCAAAGTAAAAATCTGAAAATGGACACTTTACAGATAGCCCTTGTTGATGACCATACGCTGTTCCGCAATGGCTTGAAGCTGTTGCTTGGCAACTCGCCGCGCTACAATGTGATGCTTGAGGCCTCGAACGGCAGGGATTTTATTGATAGTCTGGCCGTTGGCAACGCTCCCGATGTGGTTCTGATGGACATCAATATGCCCGTGATGAATGGTATTGAGGCCACCAAAGCCGCCGTGGAGAAAGTGCCGGGACTGAAAATCATCGCCCTCTCAATGTTTGGCGAGGAAGACTATTACTACGAGATGATTAACGCCGGTGCCAAGGGATTTCTGCTTAAAAATTCTGATATTAAGGATGTTACCGAAGCCATTGAGCAGGTGGCGGCCGGCAACAACTATTTTGCGCCCGAGGTGCTCTACAATGTCATCAAAAGGTTCAATCCGCACCGCGAGGCCGAAACCGACACCACAACGCTGTCGAAGCGCGAGCACCAGGTGCTGCAGGGCATTTGCAAGGGCCTGTCGAACCAGGAGATTGCCGACACGCTGTTCATCAGCAAACGAACGGTTGACAAACATCGCTCGAACCTGCTCTCGAAAACCAACTCGAAGAACACGGCCGAGCTCATTATGTATGCCATAAAGAATAAACTGATAAGTATTTAGAGTGGCGAGAGGTGTGTGTTGAGAAGAAATTTTGCAATGAAGAAAGCGGACATCAAAGATTCTAAACCCTTACCTCTAACCGTTTAACTTTTAAATAGATGATTGATTTCAAAATCGATAAAGTGAGCGAGACGCTCTCGACCAACGAGCTGCTCAAGAGCCTTGCCGACCGCGAGCCGCTGCCCGAGGGCTACACCGTGGTGGCTGTGGCGCAGACTGCCGGACGCGGACAGATTGGCGCTTCGTGGGAGAGCCAGCCAGGCCAGAACCTGACGTTCAGCGTGCTGCTCCGCCCCGATTTTCTGAAGGCCGACCGAATGTTTATGATTTCGAAGGTGGTGTCGCTGGCTATTGCCGATTACTTGGAATCGACCGGCGGAATTTTCAAAATCAAATGGCCGAACGATATCTATCACTTCGACAGCAAAATTTGCGGCACTTTGATTGAAAACCAGTTGATGGGCGACCATATTGTCTATTCAATAGTTGGTATCGGGCTGAATGTCAATCAGGAAGCGTTTATAAGCGACGCACCGAACCCGGTGTCGATGTTCAACATCTTCGACAAGAAATTCGACCTCACCGAAGAACTTCCCAAACTGCTGCAGCAAATCGGGCTTTGGTACCAGATGCTAGCCGACGGTTGGGAGGATAAGATTAACGAGACCTACCTTGAGCGTCTCTACCGCCGCGGCGAGCAGCACGAATTTGTCACGCCCGAAGGCGAGCGTTTTGTCGGGCGGATTGAAACGGTGGAACCCAATGGCCGCCTCATCGTCGACACCGACAGCGGTCAGCGCCAATTCTGGTTCAAAGAGGTGGCTTTCGCCGACAAGTTCGATGCTAGAAACTTGTTCCCCCGCGAGGTTGAGAATGAAGGGTGAAAAGCAATTACGACCGGGCCATTTCCTTGTCGAGCTCCTCGTAAATTGAGTTCTGGCTGAGGAATTCCGGAACAATCATCTTCATTTGTTTGACAATCTTGAAGTTGTCCTGCTCGGCAATCATCGGTATAAATTCGTCGATTTTGGCGTTGGCCTCATCGTGGTTGTACTCGCGAACTTTTGCCACCATAATCTGCGGGTGAGGAGTGGGGATGGTGTTCTCCTTGTTTGCCAGCAGCTCCTCGTAGAGCTTCTCGCCCGGACGCAGACCGGTGTAAGTTATCTGAATGTCCTTGCCCAGTTCCAGTCCCGACAGTTTAATCATCTTTTTGGCCAAATCAACAATCTTCACTGACTTGCCCATATCGAAGATGAAAATCTCGCCGCCCTTGCCCGACGCGCCGGCCTCCAACACAAGTTGGCAGGCCTCGGGAATGGTCATAAAGTAGCGGGTAATCTGCGGGTGCGTAACTGTTATCGGCCCGCCTTCCTCAATCTGTTTCTTGAAGCGCGGAATCACCGAGCCGTTTGACCCCAGAACGTTGCCGAATCGTGTTGTGATGAAGCGTGTTTTCGATTTGCCGTTGAGCGACTGCGTGTAAATCTCCGCAATTCGCTTCGATGCGCCCATCACGTTGGTGGGGTTCACGGCCTTGTCGGTCGAGACCATCACAAAGCGGCTGACACCATATTTGACAGCCATATCGGCAATCAGGCGCGTGCCAAGCACATTGTTGCGGACAGCCTCAACGGGGTTGTTCTCCATCATCGGCACGTGCTTGTAGGCCGCAGCGTGGTAGACAATTTCGGGTTTGTAAAGCTCGAACACCTCTTTAACGCGCTGCTCGTCGGTGATGTCGCCAATCACAATTGTAATGTTGCTTGCCGACTGCGAGTCGCGCAACTCCATCTCAATGTCGTACATTGGCGTTTCGGCCTGGTCGAACAGCACAATGTTGTGCGGCTCAAACCTGATGAGCTGGCGCACAATCTCGCTGCCGATTGAGCCGGCGGCACCGGTAACCAGCATCGTCTTGCCTTTCACTTGCTCTTGTATCCTGTTGAAATCGAGTTGAATAGGATTACGTTCGAGCAAATCCTCAATGCGGATGTTCTTTATCTGTTTCGAGCTAAGTTCGCCGTTAATCCAGCGCTCAACCTTCGGAACGTTGAACATTGTGATGCCGTTGTTCAAGCCCAGTTCGATAATCTCCTGTTTCTTCTCAACTGATTGGAACGGCTTGGCCAAAAGCAGATGGTGAACATCGTGTTCTTCAATAAGTTCCGCAAGGTCGTCGATTGGGTAGATTGGCAGGTCGTCGATTTTCTTGCCCGATTTTTTGCTGATGTCATCAACAAAAGCCACCACCTTGTAGTTCGAGTTGTGGTCCTCTTCAATGGCGTGCTTGGCGGCTTGCGCGTTGCGGTCGGTGCCGTACACAATCACGTTTTTCGCCTTCGCCTTGGTCTTGAACTCAAAGAATATCGATTTGGCGAGGAATCGCAGCGCAATCATAAAGAACATTGTGGTCAGATATTCGATTATTATAATCGATATTGGCACAATGAAAGCCGGAGTGATACCGGTGTAGTAGCATATTAGGTTGACTATTCCAATGAAAATGCTGCCGCTTGTGATGGTAATGAAAATGCGCCTGGCGTCGCTCATTCCGGTGTAGCGCACAATGCCGGCGTAGGTGCCGGCAATCAGGAAGCTTATCAGGCGGACGGACACTACAAGCTCCATTACTTGCTGCAGCTCGCCAACTTTTTCATTTTCTGGGATTTCAAAATTGAACCGCAGCATATAAGCCATTACAATTGAAGCAGTGCTGATGAAGACATCAATCATAAGCACTATCCAACGCGGTGTATATTTTTTGCTGAAAATCGACATACGTATTCTATTTTTCAGGCCGCAAATATAGTTTTTTGATTTTACAACCAATTGAGTGTTTTATTAATTGGCATCTTTTATTGATGAAGTGTAATTTTTACAAATAATCAACGATTTAAATGTGCACGATAGTTCGGAATTTTATATAAAGTGCTGGATTATAAGGGAAAAATATATTGTTGGAATGCGCGGTTTTAGTGCGTGGGTGGTGATATTGACAGAGTGAAACTTGTCTCCCGACGCTTCGAATGTAATTTTCCAAATCGTACCAAAGAATTGCCTAAATTTGCCGGAAATAATAAGTTGCACTTTATAACTTGAAGCAAATGAAAAAGATTTTAGGAATGGGCAATGCCCTTGTCGATATTATGACCACTCTGCCCGACGACGGCGTGCTGGCCGAATTTAATCTGCCAAAAGGCAGTATGCAGCTGGTTGATAGCGATTTGTGCGATAGAATCAACAAGCGTATTGAGTGCTACAACCCGAAGATTTCGGCCGGAGGCTCGGCGGCCAACACCATCAAGGCTCTGGCGCACCTTGGCGCACCTTGCGGTTTCATTGGCAAAACCAGTCGCGACAAGCTGGGCACGCTTTTCCGTCAGGACCTTGCAACCGCGGGTGTTGAGCCGCACGTGCTCGACAGCCAGTCGGCTACGGGCCACGCCATTGCGCTGGTCTCGCCCAATGCCGAGCGCACCTTTGCAACCCACCTGGGCGCGGCAGTTGAGCTGTCGGCCTCAGAAATCGACCCGAAGGTTTTTGCCCAGTACGACTATTTTTATATTGAAGGTTATCTGGTTCAGAATCACGAGCTTATTGAGAGTGCCGTAAAAACCGCGCGCTCGCTGAATATGAAGGTTGCCATCGACCTTGCAAGTTACAATGTGGTGGCCGAAAACCTTGATTTTCTGCGCCGTATATCGAAAGAATATGTGGATATAATTTTTGCCAACGAAGAGGAGGCCAAGGCGTTCACCGGCAAAGAGGCCGAGGCTGCCGCCGAAGAGCTTGCCGCATTGTGCGACATTGCCGTGGTGAAAGTGGGCAAGCGCGGCTCTATTATCCGTCAGGGTGACAAGGTTTTCCGTGCGGGAATCATTGATGCCAACTGCATCGACACCACGGGCGCCGGCGACTTCTACGCTGCCGGATTTATGTTCGGCTTGGCGTCGGGCTACAGTCTCGACCGCTGCGGACAGCTGGGTGCTCTGCTCTCGGGCAAGGTGATTGAAAGCCTGGGCGCGCAAATCTCGCCCGAGGGCTGGGATTTTGTGGGCAAGGAGATGAAAAAGATTTAAATCAGCCGCGTCTGCGGAAAATGCTTGTCGGGTTGAATCGGTTAGAGACAAACTAATGCTTCGGTTACGCAAAATATTGACAATCATTCTGCTAACGGTGTCATTCGACGGTGCCGTTGCACAGCCTGCCGAATACCGGTTCGCGTTTGAGTTCACCAGTCGCGCCCAGCTCGACAGCCTGTCGCAGATGATTTCGATTGACCGCGTAGATGGCAGCCGCGCGTGGGCGTACGCCAATGCAGATGAGATGGATTGGTTTAGCCGGACGGGCATCGGCTACAGCCTTCTGCCTGACAAAAGCGCAGCGAAAGCCTCGGCGCCAATGGCCGCAACAGTTGCGCAGATGCGGAACATCGACCGTTACCCGACCTACGAGGTTTACGACTCGCTGATGCGGAATTTTGTGCACGACTACCCACGGCTGTGCCGGCTCGAAGTTGTTGCCACTCTGGCCTCGGGGCGGCAGATTCTGGCGCTGAAAATATCGAACAAAGTTGAACTCGACAACACCACAAAACCCGAAGTGCTCTGCACCGCCACAATGCACGGCGACGAGGGCATCTGCGCCACCACGGCGCTCAACTTCTGCAATCACCTGCTCAGCAATTACGGCACCGACAGCCGCATCAACCGCCTGTTGGACAGCATCGAATTTTGGGTGATTCCCATCGCCAACCCCGACGGAATGTACAAAGGCGGCAACAGCTCAATTGGCGAATCGACGCGCTCAAACGGTAGCGGCACCGACCTGAACCGCAATTTTCCGCGCGTGAGCGGCGGCGGCAACACACTTCAGCCCGAGACCAAGGCAATGATGGAATTCTTTGGAAAACATCATTTTAGCCTTTCGACAAACCTGCACGGCGGCAACGAGTGCTTCAACTATCCGTGGGACACGTGGTCGCGGCAGACCGCCGACTTCGACTGGTGGCAACTGGTTGGCGCCGCTTATCGCGATACCGCACAGCATTATGGCTCAAGCGGTTACTTCGACGACGGATGCTCAAATTCGGCCAACGGCCTAACTAACGGCTACGCCTGGTACTCGATTTCGGGCGGCCAGCAGGATTGGGCCAACTATTTCGCCCACTGCCGCGAGGTGACCATTGAGGTTTGCGGCACCAAGGAGCCCACATCCACCACAACAATCGCAAATATTTGGAAGTACAATAAAAACGCGCTCTTGAACTTCTATGCTGAGAGTCTGAACGGCGTGCGCGGAACGGTGACAAACGCCGCCGGAACTCCGCTTGCAGCCCGCGTTACGATTGAGGGGCACGACAAGGACAACTCGTGGGTTGAGACCGACGCCCGCGCCGGCGACTACCATCGCTATCTGAAAGCCGGAACCTACAACCTCACATTTGAGGCCGATGGCTATCTGCCGCGAACCGTCACCGCCACTGTGGTTGACGGCCAGCCAACGTGGCTCGATGTGCAACTCTATGGCGTCTCTCCGAATTTGCTTGTAAGCGTTGACTCAATGGCTGCCGCATTGCCCGCTGGTACGCAGGCGCGGCGTACGTTCACTGTCAGCAACATTGGCGGCACAGTCAATGCCTACTCGCTCATTGTTACCGATAGTGCCGACTGGCTGTCGTTCAGCCGTTTGGGCGGCGATATGGCTGTTGACCAGACCGATACGATAACCGTGGTTTTCAACAGCGACAAGCTTGAACCAGGCTTTTTTGGTGCGAATGTGGTGCTTGAGTCTGTGAGCCAGACCGTTACGGCAAGGTTCAGTCTCGAAGTAAACAACAATCCGGTGGATGTGAGCATTGCCACGCTGCCGCGGAAACTCAGCTATTTTGTCGGCGACACGCTTGACACCGACGGCGGTTCGCTCAATGTTCGTTTCTGCAACGATTCAACGGCCGTCTGGCCCATCAACAGTGCAATGGTGCGCAATTTCAGCAGCGCCACTGCCGGAATCAAGTTGCTGAAAGTGAGAGCCGGAACGCTTGAGACAAGTTTCAACATTGTGGTGCGCGACAGCGTGTGTCCGCCGCAAGAAGTTGAGCTTCTGAATTTTACCATTATTTCGCTGCCGCAGAAACGCGTCTATTATATTGGCGACACTCTAGACGTTACGGGAGGTCTGATTGGGGCCACTTACACCGATGGCAGCGTTGATACTCTGCCAATTACAGCCGATATGGTGCGAGGATTCAGCAGTCGGAAAGCCGGGCGCCTGCTGCTGACAGTGAAAACAGCTTTGGCCACAAGTGCGTTCTATGTCGAGGTTCGCGCGCAGGATTCTGTCACCGTCGCCTCGGTAACGCTGACATCGCTGCCGCTGAAACTTGAGTACAAAGTGGGGCAGACGCTCGATGTGAGCGGCGGTCTGCTGACAGTAACCTTCAGCAACGATTCAACCGCAACCGTGGCCTTGCAGCTCAGTATGACAAGCGGTTTTGATAGCGAAAAGGTTGGTTTGCAATTGGTTACGGTGGAATATGAAAACACCGTCAATATGTTTGGCGTTAACGTGGTGGCCGATGACACAACCGCCGTTGCGGCGCAAAGCTGTGAGCCAATTGTTTACGTCGTTGGCCGCACCATAGTGGTTGCGAACACCACCGAAGCCATTAGCGTTTATGACACAATGGGGCGCATTGTTGCAATGAAACCATCGGCGGCAGCAATAACCGTCAGCAAACCAGGTGTTTACATTATCAAGGTTGGCAAGACGGCGAAACGCGTGATGGTGAACTGAAAAAATGAGCCATCAAACGGTTGGTTTGTTGAATAAACGGCTCATCAACAGCTAAATACAATCAGTATTGCACAAAATTGAACGGGTAGCGAAGCATTTTTGAGAAACCTTGGCCGGCCTCGAACATATCGTCATCGTCTTTATCGAAAAACCAGTTGAAAACCAGAGTTTTCTTGCTGCCGGCAAGCGCTTTGAGCTGCACCATCATATCGAATAGGTATTTTGTTGAGGCGGTGTTGAAATATTTGAGCTTGAAGCTGACGCTGGTGTCATCGTTCGGGTTTTTCAGGTACTCGTCGTTCCAGGCAAGAATCTGGTCGAAGAACTTGCGGGCGTTTTCGGGGATTGAAGTGCCTGTGATTGAGAACTTTCCGGTTTCCGGGTCGAAGATAACCTCAGGCGTATCTTCGGTGCCGTTGATTACTAATGGTGCCATTGAAACAAGTTTTTAAGCGTAAATTTTTGTGATGCACAAATTTAAATCGAAATTGATATGGTGCGCGCCCAATTGCGGTTTTTTCCAACAAGTTTCTAAACATCGATTTTAACAGTCTGATACAATAGTTTTTTTCGCGGAAAATGCGATTTTTGTGTTTTCAAAGCCGATTGGGCCAAGAACTTTATGATATGGGATTGAACAGACGTATTTTGCTGATAATGACTTGCACGGTGCTGATGGCGACCAGCTGCCGTCAGCGGGAGGAGGTTGACCTGATAATCAGGAATGCCAAGATTTACACCGTCAACAACAATTTTGCCGTGTTGCAGAGCGCGGCCATCCACAACGGCAGGTTTGTGGCTGTGGGCAGCGATGCCAACATTGGCGCCCGCTACACGTCGGACAGCGTTCTCGACCTTCGCGGCAAATTCGTCTATCCCGGATTCATCGACGCGCACGCGCATTTTGTTGAGTATGCCAAGTCGCTGGCGCAGGTCGACCTTGAAGGCGCCGAGAGCCTGAACGCCGTGTTCAACCGACTGACGAAATACAGAAACAGCCACCCCGGAGAGTGGATTGTGGCCCGGAATCTGAGCTACACTTCGCCCGACGATGCGATTCTGCCCGACAACACAACATTGAATGTCTTTTTCAAGAACATACCGGTCTTCATTTGGACTAAAGACTACAAGCGGGCTCTGGTTAACGATGCTTTTCTGAAGGCGGCGGGAATTGAGCCGGCTGTGAAAGACGGGTATATTGAAAGCGAAATGGTGAGGAGTGCCGCCCGCTGTCTGCCGCAACCGTCGGACAGCGCAATGGCCGAGCTGCTCAAACAGGCCGAGCACAACTGCTTCAATGTGGGCATTACGGGCACAACAAATTTCGGCAGCACCATCCGCGACGTGCGGCTGATTGACAGTCTTCGCGAAAGCGGCGAACTGCAAATACCGGTTTACATTGTTCTTGAACCGTCGGCGGAGAATATTGAGCAGTATATCAGCAAGATGCCAATCAATACCGACCGGCAGAAGGTGCTGGCCGTGGGCATCGATATTGACGGGCGGATGTCGCAATACACGGCTGTGACGCTGCAACCCCTTGCCGAGGACAAACCCAACGGCCGGCTGCGCATCGCACCCGACAGCCTCCGGCGCCTCTGCCAAATGGCCTACGAGCACGGATTCCAGATGTGCGTGGGCTGCGTTGGCGATTCGGCCGCAAGGCTTACGCTGAAAACCTACGCCGACATTCTGCCAAACAAGAACCCGCTGCGTTGGAGAATTGAGAATTTGCACCTGATTGCGCACAACGACCTGAAATATTTCAGCCATTACAATATTATTCCGTCGGTGCAACCGGCTCAATACCAATACAATAAATCTTTCATTTCGGAGAATCTCGACCGCCGGCACAAAAAAGAGGTTTTTGCCTGGAAGCAGCTTCTGAGCCAGAATCAGGGCATTGTGAGCGGCAGCAACGCGCCATACGGCAGTCTGAACCCAACCGAGATGATGTATTACGCTATGAGTCAGGAGAAACGCCGCACCTACAACAAGCAAAACCAGAAAATGACGCCCACGCAAGCCTTGAAATCGCTCACCATCTGGGCCGCCTACTCGCAGTTCGACGAGCAGCAGCGCGGCAGCATCGAGGTTGGAAAATGGGCCGATTTTGTGGTTGTGGGCAAGAACATCACCACAATGTACCAGCCCGAGCTCCCGCAGGTTTCGGTTGAGCGGACGTATGTGAGAGGAAAGAGAGTGAAGTGATTGGGATTCTGGTTTGCCGGGTGGGGATTGCCTCGGGTGAATTTCGCCGAAAGGCATAAAAAAACGCCCCGAAAACAAATTTTTTCAGCCATTCTTATCATATAGCGATCATATAGCCATCCTATAGGGATTGTACGGGGGCGAACGGCCACAACCCGCTCATTTTCATTTTGATATTACAAACAAAAATCTTTATATTTGGAGGTTTTTTTGAGACTGTGCGCAAATGCGTGCAATAGGGCTTAGTTAACTAGTTATTTTACCAAATATGAAAAAGTTAGCGCTTAGATTTTTGGCGGTTATGGCGGTAGCCATCACAACTGCCGTGTCAGCTTTAGGGCAAAACGGTTTTGCATATCAGGCGGTTATCCGCGATGCAAACGGCGAGTTGGTAACCAACAAGCAAGTGGAGGTGAAGTTCACCTTGAAGCACGATGGTGCGAGCTGCTACACCGAAACGCAGACTGTCACCACCAATGAGTATGGAAACATCCAGGTTGTTGTGGGCAACGGAGTGAAGGTTGACGGCGATTTTGCCAGTGTGCCCTGGAACACCTTCGACATTAAGATGGAGGTGGCCGTGAATGTTGACGGCAAGGGCGAAGTGGTGCTTGGCGAGGTGCCAGTGCAGGGAGCGCCGTACGCAATGTACGCGCAGAAAGCCGGCGGCATCACATCGAAAAACGCCAACACCAAAGACGGTGGGGCGCTGTTTGCTGTGAACGACGCCAACGGCAACCCCGTGTTTGCAGTCTTCGACGACGGCATTGTGGTGTATGTTGACGACAATGCCGATGGCGCCGCCAAAGCCAAACGCAGCGGCTTTGTGGTAACGGGCCGCGCCGCAACCAAAGGCGAAACCGCAACCGAATATTTCTCGGTAACTACCGAAGGAACACAGATTTATGTTGACAACAACCCGTCGAAAGCCAAACGCAGCGGCTTTGTGGTAACGGGCCGTGCCGCCACCAAGGACGGTGAGGCTACCGATTATCTGACCATCGACGGGAAAGGAACCACGGTGTATGTTGATGACGACTCGTCGAAAGCCAAACGCAGCGGTTTTGTGGTTACTGGCCGCGCCGCAACCAAAGACGGCAGCGAACCGCAATATTTTGTGGCAACCGCCGACGGAACAACAGTGTATGTTGACGACACCTCGTCAGACAAGGCCAAACGGAGCGGCTTTGTGGTAACAGGCCGCGCCGCAACCAAAGACGGCAGCGAAGCCGACTACCTGGCTGTTGACGGCAGCGGCACACAGGTTTATATTGACGGTGCCGATGTTGAGGACAAGGCCAAGCGCAGCGGATTTGTTGTTACGGGCCGCGCCGCAACCAAAGCAGAGGAGGACACGCTGTTCGCCATTGAGGGAGGTTTCACCCGCGTCTATGTTGACGACAATCCTGATGGGGAGGCTGATAAGGCCAAACGGAGCGGATTTGTTGTTACGGGCCGCGCCGCAACCAAAGACAACACCAACATCTTTAACGTGAACGGTGAAGGCGAAGTGGCGATTCTGACCGAAGAGTTTTCCGTGACAGAGACAGCCGCAGTGGAGGCAGACACCTCGTCAAATCAGCAGTCAGGCGAAGGCACTTCGACACAGGAACCCGCCGAGCAGAAACAGAAGAGCCTGTTCACCATCAGCGGCGGAAACGTGCAAGTGGGCACCGAGATGGTGATGATGGGCGATGTGACCAAGCAAATCGAGGCCGACACCATCAATGTTGACTCCGTTGATGCCGAGTTCCCGCAGATTGCGAAGATTATCGACCGAGCCGACACCGTCAGCTGCTCGGCTTACAAACCGTTTGTCTATGGCAACGACAGCGACAGCGCGGGCTACGCACTGTTGGGCATTTATATGAAAGGCAACCTTGCAAAAATAACGGCCACCGACGCGCGTAGGAACACCATTCTGCTCTTGGATGCCAACGGCAACGTGACCAAATATCAAAAAAATGCCACCGTGGCTGTACTTATGCCCGAGGGCGATACACAGATATACATTAGACCGTTGAAGGCCACAAGCCAAACCATCAACTTTGGTTTGATGAAAAAGAACTCAACCGAACCGTACCAGTATGTGAAGATTGAGGCCGAGGTTGAGGCTCAGGCCGGCGTTCCGTACAAGGTTATAACCAACAGCACCGAAGGCGGCAACGTGGTTGTCGACGGAACAGTTGCCCACGGCGACCGGCCGTCGTTTGAGGCAGTGCCGAAGACTGGCTACAAGTTTGTCCGCTGGAGCGACGGAAGCACCCGCCAGAAACGCACCTTCACCATTGTTGATGACTTTGAGCTCTCGGCCGAGTTTGAGCGTATGAGCTATGTGCTGACCGTTAAATCGGATGACGAACGGTTTGGAACAGTGAGCGGCGAAGGCACATATCTGCACGGCGATACCGCGATGGTTGAGGCCACACCGGCCACGGGCTACTACTTCAACAACTGGAGCGGCGTTGAGCTGAGCGACAGCCTGCAGCACAGCCCCAGCCTTGCGCTTGAGGTTACGGCCAAGCTGAAGCTGATAGCGCACTTCGGCATAATGCAGTACACCATCACCTTCGACACCGACGGCGGCAGCGAGGTTGCAGCCATCACGCAAGACTACAACACCAGAATAGAGGCTCCCGCCGACCCGCAGAAAGAGGGATTCAGGTTCCGCGGATGGAGTATGGCGGTGCCCGAGCGTATGCCAGCCGAGGATTTGACAATCAAGGCTATATGGGGTATCAACAAATATTTCATCACCATTGACGCCGCCAACGGCCAAGCAGCCGACACGCTGATGTTCGACTTTGGCGAGATTGTGGATGCCAGCCTCGATGAACCCGAAAGAGAGGGTTACACGTTCCAGGGTTGGGATGCGACTCTGCCGGAGACGATGCCTGCTCAGGATTTGGTAATCACAGCGCAATGGCAGTTGAACAAACACAATATAGTATATGTGATAGACGGCAGAGTGATTGATTCTGTGGAAACATACTATAATTCGACCATCGAGCCCATACAGGCTCCGATTATGGAAGGCTATAAATTCAACGGATGGCAGAATGTGCCGGAAACAATGCCCGATAGCTCAATAACCATCAGCGGAAGCTATACGGCCATTGAGTACGGCGTATTATTTATAAACGATGGCGATACGTTGCAATCGACGAAAGTCGGCTATGGCCAAACGCCGAAATACACTGGCGATGAGCCGGCACGCAAGGCCGACACGCTCTACACTTACGAGTTCATCGGCTGGACGCCCGATATTTATGCAGCCGAGAGCGAGCAGGTTTACACGGCAGTGTTCGACACCATCTTAAGGAGATACACCATATTGTTTGTGAGCGAGGGTGATACATTGACATCAAAAGGCTTTGCCTATGGACAAATGCCTGAATATGTGGGTCAAACTCCTGAGAAGAAAGCTACAGCCAAGTTCAGTTACTCGTTCATCGGTTGGGTACCGACAATAGTCAAAGTAATTGCCGACCAGACATATACGGCTGCGTTCGACAGCACTCTGAACAAGTACGAGATTGTATTTGTGAGCGACGAATCTGAGTTGCAAAAAGACACTCTTGCATACGGACAGACGCCGAAATACACCGGCGATGAGCCGACACGAAAGCCCAACGAGCAGTACACCTTCAAGTTCTATGATTGGGAGCCGAAGATTGCCGAAGTTACCGGCGACCAGGTTTACACGGCAGTGTTTGACTCAATTGGCATCGACTACGAGATTTTGTTTATGAACGGCAGCGACACTTTGCAAGTCGATACGCTCGCCTACGGTGAAACTCCAAAATACATTGGCGATGAACCGACACGCGAGTCCAACAAGGTGTACACCTACTCGTTCATCGGCTGGGAGCCGGAAATCACTTCGGTTAGAACCAACCAGACTTATACGGCAGTGTTCGATTCTGCATATGTCAATTATGTCGTGAAATTTTACGGCACCGGTGGCAAAGTGTTGTATTATAACGATGAAGCCCACTACGGTGACACTATTGTCGCACCCGACACCGACAGCGTTGGTTACGAATTCAAGGGTTGGAATCCGGCTATTCCTACTCCAGCAAATGTCACCGAAGACTTTGGTACAACAGGACGTTGGGCGGCGAAAACCAACACCGAATACACTGTTAACATCTTCTTGCAGAATTTCGAAGGCAAATACGACACCGATTATCCGACAGAGAGCATTACTCTGACGGGCACCACCGACACCGAAACCAGCTATCAGCCAGCCGACACTACAGGCTTTACGCTGGATTTGGTTAAGCAGACGGTTATCAGCGGCGACGGAAAAGCAGCTGTGTATGTTTATTACAAACGCAACAGCCATCAGCTCACTTGGGACGCCAACGGCGGAAAATTTGATAACGAAAAGACGGTAATTACCGACACCTGTTATTATGGTGTTGATATAGAAGAGCCTAAATCGAACCCGACCCGCGATGGTTATGACTTTGATGCCGACAGCTGGAGCAAGAACGTTCCGGCTACAATGCCCGACAGCAACCTGACAATCAAGGCTAATTGGACATTGGCAACATACGATATCAACTATTACGATACCGCCGGTAGTGGTTTTGTACCCGATTTTACATCGTACAACATTACCCAAACAATCACCATCGCCAATCCGACAAAAAAAGGATTTGTGTTCGAGGGCTGGACGGGAACATTCTGGGAAACAGCAACTAAGAGCATTACCTTCTCGGGTAAAACCGGTCCGATTGACTTGGTTGCCACTTGGAGCGAATCGTCTGTTAAATACACAGTTACACATCACTTCGAGAAAGTGAACGGCGAATACGATTCTATTGTAGAGGAATTTGCCGGCAGAGACGGTGATGAGACCAAGGCGGTAGCAAAAGACAGCACTGGTTTTGCAGCGCAGGATTTCAGCCAGCTGACCATTGCACTCAACAACACCACAAATGTTGACATCTACTACAATCGCATCAGCTACAAGCTCATCTTTAAAGGCAACGGCGGTTGGTTCGGCTATCAGGTTGATTTAACCTACGTTGACACAAAATTCGGCACCGCCCTTAGCGCAACCGAGGCACAACCCACACGCGATGGCTACACCTTCTTGGGTTGGCCTGACCTGAGCGGCCGCACAATGCCCGCTAAGGACACTATCATCTACGCCGAGTGGGAGGCTAATACCAACACCGCCTACAAGGTTAACACTTGGTTGCAAGACACATTGTGCAACGATTATACTCTGTATTTAGAGGGCGAGGAATTTACTGGCACCACAGATGCTGCAATCAGCTTTGAGTTTAATATCAATGGTTTTACGCAAAAGCCATTTGGTGAGGTGAAAATTGCTGGCGATGGCAAAACGGTGATTGATGTTTACTACGACCGCTTACGCTATAAAGCAACTTGGAAGGTGAACGACACGGTATATGCCGAAACCGAAAAGCCATACGATTCCAGGATTCAGCTCCCCGACGAGCCTAAATCGGCAGGCCGCGAATTTATAGCTTGGGTCGATGACAGAGACACTGAGTTTAATGCTGGTGAGCTAATGCCATTTGGCGGAAAAACATTCTATGCACTGTTCGATACCCTCTACTACTCAGTTACTCTGCCTGAGGGTATGGAGATTATATCGTCGTCTGTTGCACCCAAGGATGAAAAATACAAATACACCTCGAAGGTGTCATTCAGGGTTGCTTCCGGTTATGATATTACTGGCGCCGTTATGGTCAGCAGCGAAAGCGAGCCTTTGTATGATGTTGACGGCGTTTACGAACTCACAATTCCGGCCGAGGATGTTACAATTTCGGCTGAGCTCACCAAGCTCCACACTGTGAGATTCTTTGCCGGTGCCGGCGAGTTTGCCGATGGCACCAATATGAAAACAGTCGTTGTGCCTCACAATAGCACAATTTCAGATGTTGACAGCCTGAAACCAGAGTATGCCGACCACACAATGAAACGCTGGCTCTACTATATTGAGGGCAACCAGAATCCCGAGGAGTACAAATTTTCGAACCCCATCACGCGCGACACAATCATTCTGGCTGAGTGGGTTCAGACAACCATCTATGTTGCCGATGAAGCCAACGCTGGCTCAGTCTCGGGCAGTGGAATTTCTACCAATCCATACGCAACTATTGCCCAGGCCGTGCAGACGATTAAGAACCAGGGCGTAACCAACTTCGATTTCACCATCCGCGTGAAGGGTACAATCGTTGAAAATGCTGTTATCCCAGTCTCGTTGAACGATATCATTGCATCGCTCACCATTGAGGGCGATGGCGGCCAAGAAGTGACTGATAATGATATTACTCTCTACCAGCCGAACGGAACGCTCGATGGTAACAACAGCGGCACTGTGCTCAAAGTTCTCACCACAGTACCTGTAACGCTGCGCAACATCATTGTTACCAACGGTAACGCCAACCTCAACACCGAAGACTATGACAAAAATGGCGGCGGTATCTTCCTTGCTTCGAACTCGCAGCTCACCATTGCCGACAGCGCGTTTGTCTTCGACAACAAGGCCACTGCGGGTGGTGGTGTTTATATTGACAGTGATGCCAAGCTCATAATGACTGGTGGTGAAATAAGTTACAACGAGGCCACCAGTTGGTTGGGCGGTGGTGTTTATATCACACAGGCTTACGATGATGCAACCATCTTTGAGATGACCGGCGGCCTTATGAGCTACAATAAGTCGGATTTTGGCTCAATGGACAAGGGCGGCGCTGTCTATGTTAGCAACACGGGCGGAACGTTCCATATGGGCGGCTCAGCCTACATTCCAGCAGGACCGCAGTATGCAACCAACGATGTATATCTTGAGTGCGACAGCGACTATCAGGCAGATATTCGCATCATAAGCAACCTGACAGCCACGGCACCTGTGGCCACAATCTATCCGGGCGACAACTTCGACACCAACACGAAGTTCATCTACGGCGTGTTTGCCAACGGCTCGGAGAACACCACACTGCGCGAGAACAACTATCAGAAGTTTGATGTTGCGCCATACGTTGATGAATATGGTAAGAAACATAATTACACCATCAATTCGGATGGCAAGCTGCAGGAGTGTTACAAGGTTTCTTTCTATGCCAGCTATCCGGGTGAGCTGCTTGCATCGGTAACTCTTGGCACCGACAACACAGGTGTACCGGCAGCGCAGATTCCTGCCAACCCAACGATGGACTACTTCGATTTCTTGGGATGGTATGAGTTGACTAAATATATTATTACTGATGATAAAATAACAATCGGATTCGGCTCAACACCGTACAATCTGAACGTTGCTTTAGACAGCAGCGTTGTGCTTGTGGCTCAGATGGAGCGTATGCCTCTGTATGTTGGCGGCACAGTGACCGATGCCTCAGCTCTGCCAGGCACCGAGGCCAATCCGTTTAGTAGCATCAGTGCAGCTGTGGAGAAGATTAACACCTTTAGCAGGAATTACGAGGGAAATTATACAATTGTTGTCAACGGAATGCTCACAGAGGCACAGCGCATTGACGGCACTGTCTATGCAAACCAAATCACCATTATCGGCAAACGCGACCTTGTTGAGGGTGTGCCGCAGGATGGTATTGATATGAGCTCTCAGACCAACGGCAAGAGTGCACTCTTAATTGCCACCAGCGACCCAACGATTGTACTCAAAAACCTGAAACTGACTGGCACAACGCTCAGCGGCAAGGCTATTGATTCGCGTGGTGCATTGAGTATAGAAAAAGCTAGAACCATAAAAATTTCGGATGGTGTGCTCATTACGGGCAACAAGTACGCCGATACAGTCACCACGAAAGTGGGTAGCGGCATATACTTTGGCAATGTTCAAGGCTCATACTACATTGAAGGCTCAGCTCGCGTAACTCCCGACAACGATGTTTATCTGTCGGTTAATTCAACAGGAAACAACTGGTCGCAGTTGTGGATAGGCAGCCAACTGACAGCCCAAGCACCGGTTGCGACTATTACAGTGGGCGATTACACCAAGACTGAGTTCAACTGGCTTTTGAATAAATCTGATGCCGATTTCCAAGGCGAGTTAGATAAATTCGATATTACTCCGTCGGTTGCCGATGGCAAAACGCAATATTGGAAATTCGCTCTTTACAACATTAAATATGGCAGGTTGTCGCAGATTCCTACCGTAACCTTTAACTACAACGACGGTACAACACCAGCCCAAACCATTGTTGCCAATGCCAGCGGCCTTATAACCCCGCCAGCCAACCTGACTCGCGAGGGCTACGTCTTCGGCGGTTGGTACACTGCGTCCACGGGCGGTGAAGAGTTCAATTTCGCCACCCCCATTAGCGACGACACCGAGGTTTACGCCCATTGGCTGCAAACATCGTTCTACGTAGCGCCTGAAAACAGAGGCGGCAGCGATGAAGACGATGTTGCCGGCGATGCCGAACATCCGTTCGCCTCTGTAACAAAGGCTTTCGATACCATTGTCTACAAATGCGCCAACCAACATGGGACGGACAACAACTACGAGATTGTTGTTGACAGCACAGTTGATGGCACTCAGCAGATGAATTCCAACTACAAATTTGCAAACCAAAGCGTCACCATCACCCTGCGTGGCAAGAACGGCCTGAAAGACGGCGCTCCGCAGGATACGCTCAAAGGCTACAACGACGGAACAGTGCTCACTGTGGCTAACGATATACCGTTAACCATTAAGAATCTGGTTATTACCGGAGGAAACTCTGATGAAGGTGGAGGAATCCGCATGGACACAGTTGTAAAACCGAACTTTACCCTTACCCCCAAGGTAACGCTTGCCGAGGGTGCGGTTGTTACGAAAAACGAAGCATCAAACGGCGGCGGTGTGTATGTAATGGGCAACCTTTTAATGACCGGAGGAAGGGTGTCTGATAATAGGGCTACATACGGTGGTGGAGTTTATATTGAGCAGGATAATCGTTTTGAGATGACTGGTGGCATCATAAGCAATAATCAGGCCAATGAAGGCGGAGCAGTCTATTCGTACCTGTCGGAATTCAGTATGGGCGGTTCGGCCTACATTCCGGCTGGAGTTACATTAGAAACAGGCAAAGACACGGTTGGTTCTGGCTTTAATGATGTCTATCTTGGCGAGGGTTCTCCCTACGTGACGGAGTTGTACATTACAAGCGACCTTACAGCCACGGTGCCTGTTGCAACCATCACACCCGGAGCATATTACGAAGGTACGAAGTACCTCGCGGGCATAGGTTACGATGCTGGGGCGGAGATAGAACCGCTTCTCCGCAAGGCAAACTGCAACAAGTTTGATGTGACACCGGAATATTACAACAATGAAAACCACTATTATGTTTTCGACACTGCAGGGTGTTTGAAAGAACTTGTTGAGGTTTCATTCGGCTATTCTTATAAAAAACAGGTTAACGGCTCTTTGGTGGATACAACCGTGATACTCAAATCGGTTCTTCTGGCCAAAGGTTCGGCATTGCCAGCCGACAGCGTTCCTGCGGCGTTCCAAAAGCCTGTGAGCCACCCGTACTCAACCACGGGCGATTTCGTGGGTTGGTTCACACCGGAATATAATGGTTCTTTTGATGTACTTCAAGCAATTGTTGACACAACCAAATACGAATATAACACAACCTATTACGGTGTATGGAACGAGACAATGGAGGTGTCGGCCAACGGCACATTTAAGTCGATAGATACTACATTTAGATTTATGGACCAGTATTGCGCTTACACAGTCAAGATTGACGGCAAACTCGTAGGTCAGCAATCTATGCTGTCCAACTACAACTACTTATGTTTGCACTCAATAACACTCGAAGGCAAAAACGGTTTGAAAGTTGACGGAACACCCAAAGATACTCTCGACGGCAACGAGACTGGTACCACACTCAACATCCAATGCTGTGCGCCGGTTATAATTCGTAATCTGGCAATCACCCGAGGTAAATCAGAATACGGCGGTGGTATATATTACAATAAGTCTCATTCAAACCTAACCATAGCCGATGGAGCTGTAATTTCGGGCAATGAGGCTGTTTATAGCGGTGGCGGTGTATATGCAGAAGTATGGTCGAATTTGACAATGACCGGTGGTGTCATAAGCAGTAACTCATCTCAGAAAGGTGGTGGTGTCTATATTTACAGTAATGGCAAATTTGAAATGACCGGCGGTACCATTAGTGGCAATGTGGCAAGCTCATCCGGCGGTGGTGTGTATATGGATGAAAATGCAAAAATGTATATGTCGGGCACGGCGGTTATTGGCGACTCAACTGCCACCTCGTCAGCCACAGCCGGCAGTTGCTCGAACAAGGCACACAACGGAGCTGGCATATTTATGAATAATCAAAGTTATGGTCCGATGCTGTATTTGGGTTATAGTTGTGGAGAGGAAGAACAACCGGTTCCGGCTGGTTTCACTGGTGGCATATACCACAACTTTGCGTCGAATGACGGCGGCGGTATCAGCAGAGAAGCCGCTACGGGAGATGTGGTGATGGCGGGCGGTACAATTGCGTACAATGGAGCCGGTGAATTGGGTAGCGGTGCCAAAATCAATGGCGGACTCACAATTAGCGGCAGCGCAAATATTACCGGCGGCGATGTTGTTTATCTGACAGACGGAGCCAAAATCAACGTTGCCAGCCCTCTGGCGGAAGGCGCCGAGATAATCATCTCACCGGCTTCTTATAACACGGAGACTCAGGTTCTTATTGGTGATGGCGTTGAGGCAAGCTATGGCAGGTTCCGAGTAGATGAAAACTGGGTTGTCGGCTCCGACGGCTACCTTAAGCCATACGTTCCTATGGGAGCCGTCAGCGGCAAATTCAGCATTGGCGCGGGTAAGCAGGTTTGGTTCTCGAAAGGTAACTTGAGGGATGAAGATATTTGGTTCAGGTTCGCTGGTAGTCAGTTTGAATATTATGGTACATCGGGTTCTATTACGCCAGGTGAACCTTCGTGGCTTGACCTTTGGGGCTGGAATACTGCGGAGCAACCAACTGAATATGGTGAGAATAATGAATGGTATAGTGGCGATTTTGTTGATTGGGGTCAAAAAGGTGTCGATATTGATGACGAAACGAGTTATCAGTGGCGTACACTCACCAATGCGGAGTGGCAGTATCTGTTTAACCGCAATAAGCATTGGATGGCGCAAATTGATGATAATAAAGGCTTGATAATTATGCCCGACAGTTGGAATGGGACTGTACCAACGGGCAGTGGCTACATTGCCACCACTAATTGGAGCGAATTGGAAAGCCAAGGTGCTGTATTCCTTCCGGCAGCCGGAAAACGATTGGGGTTGGATGAATATAGTGGTGTAGATGAAGAAGGTTACTATTGGTCGGCTACTACTGCTTCCGTTGGTGAGCAAGCAAAAGGTTTCACTTTTACCGCCTCGGCAGGTCTAAGCCTTGATAGTACAAACCGTTACGAGGGACGTGCCGTCCGTCTTGTGCAGGATGTTCCGGTTCAGACAACGTTCTATGTTGACCCCGATGGAAGCGATGAGAACGGCAAGGGAACAAAGAATGAACCGTATGCGAATTTGAACAGGGCTTTGTATCAGATGATGGACTCAACGCTCTACTACACAGTGATTTTGAGGGGTGTTAGCTTCGAAGATATGGTTTCAATTTATGATGAAAGTGCAATCGCCAAATCAATCACCATCAAGGGTGCAGACGGCACCGACAACCAAATCAGCAGTCTGTATATGCAAACCGATGTGCCGTTAATCTTTGAGAATGTAGTGTTGGGTGGTATTATGAATATGAAATGGCAGTCGAATCTTCATATCACATTAGGCGCTGGGGCGATTTTAACTGGTGCAATTCAAGCACCGGCTAACGTAAACGTCACAATGCTAAGCGGTTCGCAGTGCGGTGCAATCTCGTCAGACGGAAGAAAAAGCAAAGTGGAGATGGTTGGAGGCGAAATGACGACAGGCATTGCTGGCGTAGGTGGAACTTGGCAGTATATATGTGTTTATAACGACTTTACCTTTGCAATGGGTGGTGATGCCCGTCCGCGCAAGGTTGATTTTTCAACAGTTTATCCGGAAAACGATTCTGTGATAATCGCAAGCCCGCTCACACTCACCGGTGTAGTTGATACCATTGTTCTGAACCCTGCTCGTTACAAAGTGGGCAAACAGGTGTTGGTGGTTGAGGACAGCGTGAAAGATGTTGTCTCGATTGCCGATATAAAGGACCGCTTTGTAATGGACAGCGCCTCTTGGCATATCGATGACAACGGACGGTTGATGTATTATCCAGTCGGCGCCGTCAATGGTAAGTTCAGTGTCAGCGCCAATGGCAAGCAGGTTTGGTTCTCGCAAGGTAACTTGCTTCGCCGAAACGACTCTGTGTTGTTTGAGAGCACTCAGTTCGGATTCAATACCGAAGAGGGAGTCGGAAGATTCTACTGGGGAAATGGCAATAATATGAGTGGCACTGATTATCCTGAAACTCCGGAAGGATTTGTCGATTGGGGTGTCAATGCCATTGTCAACGGCGGCAATGTGGCTAACCAATGGCGCACCCTCACCGCCGACGAGTGGAAATATGTTATTAAGAGAGAAGGAAAGAGCTCGTTAGCCACAATTACCGAAGGCTCAACCTCATATTACGGCTTGATTCTTCTTCCCGATGATTGGACAGGTGATGCAATATCATCAACCAGCGCTGGTTACGACTCGTTTACCGCCACACTTGACCAGTGGTACGAGATGGAGCAGCAGGGGGCGGTGTTCCTTCCTGTAGATTACGACAATGATTATTACATCTACTGGACATCAACAATAGATAATGGAATGAACATTACTACATCGTATTATGATGTTGACCTTGAACAAGATGGTTACGGCGCGCACATTAGTTATGAAGACTGGCCAGGTAGTTATTGTTGGGTAAGGCTTGTGCAAGATTACGCCAATCCGGTTAATCTTCCAGCAAGCGGCAACTACACGGCCAATAGCGGTGATGTGCTGACAGGCACCATTTCAGATACTGTTTTCATTGCTGAGAACGCCTACGTTAAACTTTCGGGAGCCACCATCAATGGCGGTATCATCTGTCTTGGCAATGCAACCATTGAACTTGACGGCACCAACACTGTTAAGACATCTGCGAGATATCAAGCCGGTATCCGTGTGGGTGGCGAAGGCACAACGCTCACAATCTTGGGCAATGGCTCATTGTCGGCCCAAGCTGGTGCTTTTGCAGCTGGCATAGGTCTCGATTGTAGTGCCGAGGTTGGCAATCAGGTAGGTGGCAACATTGTCATTAATAGCGGAAACATTACTGCCACTGGCGGCCATTATGGATCCGGTATCGGAACAGGTTGGGTTCAATATAACGATGATTATACCGCCACAATAGGCAACATCACCATTCTTGGCGGAACAGTCAAGGCTTTGGCAGGTGGCAGCGCTTGTGGTATAGGCAAGGGAGATACTCCTTCCACCGGAAAGACTGTCGTAGTTGGTACAATCACCATTTCTGATGATATTGTCAGGGTAGAGGCTACGGGCAGTGCGGGACCTATTAGCGAAAGCGTAGTCTATACTCACAACGGAACCGATATTACATCAACTGTGAATAATTACTTCACAGTTGGCAGTACTAATGACGGAAAGACCGTCATTCTGCCGGATATTACTGAATATACAGTCACAATTGGCAGTATGACAGGCGGAACGGTTGAGGCGAATATTATTTCGGCTCGCAGCTATGCGAATATTACCCTTACCGTCACTTGCAACACGTATTATAATTTGGATACCATTTATGTAAACGATGGTGCGGTTGCTCTTAGAAACAATGGCAACGGAACTTATTCGTTCCAGATGCCCGAGGGCAACGTTACTGTTTCGGCAGCGTTTAACTACCAAGGTCCTATTACATACATCAATGAAAATGGTGTTGAACAGACATTGGCAGTTGGCGACTACTCGGTCATCACGGGTGGAATGTTGGTTAATGGTTCTTCAGAACCTTATGTGCCAAATGGAGAGAGAAATTTTTCATCAGGAACTTATGTCGTGAACAAAAATACCATCATAGGACCGTCAACAATTAGCGGAGATGTGAATATTATACTATGCAACGGAGCAACCCTTGACATATATACATATGGTACTGGTAACGGATATACGTTAGAGGGAAACTATTCATTGAATATTTATGCTCAGTCGGGTAGCACCGGTACCTTGCATACTCACCCAAGTTTCTATGAAGGAGGAATAAAAGTTAAGAGTTTTGGTTTTTATGGTGGTAATCTTTATGCTGAGGGTAATAGTAATTATGAAGATTATCCCACATTCCAGGTCAATAATTTAACTTTCGGCTATCATACTGTGGCTGATAGAATTAAAATATCAGGGAAAATATGTATTCCTGACGCAACAGTGGTTACAATTGTCAGCGGAAAGCTGATGACCGATGGTGAAAATGTTTATAGTGGCACGCTTACATCGGATCAAAAAGCAGCTATAAATAATAAAGAATATAATGAATTCACCACGTTGCGTGCAACCAATTCAACTTCTGCCACACCCGACTGGTTAATGGATGGCGGTAATGGTCATTATTATGTTGATTTAGGCCTGTCTTCCGGGACATATTGGGCAACCACCAACTTGGGTGCCGATTCACCTACCAGTGGAGGTTATTGCATAGCTTGGGGTGAAACGGAATCGTACAGAGATGAAGCCACGTACGATTGGAAAACAGGAAAGGAAGATGGTTATGTATGGTCATCGTATCAGTTTACAAGCGATGAGGGTGCAACTTTCTCAAAGTATAACGGTACTGACGGCAAAACAACTCTTGAAACAACCGACGATGCCGCTTATCAGATTTGGGGATCGAGCTGGGTTACACCAACAATAGACGATTTTGAAGAACTCTACAACTCGTGCTATTGGGTGTGGACTGATGATTATTTGGAAACTGGATACGGGGGGTCTGGTTTCATAGTCTTCAAATCGGCGGATAAATCAAAAGACAAGCAGATGACGAAAAGCTCTGACCACATCTACTCAACAGCCATCGACGCTCATATTTTCCTACCCGAACCATTCCGGTACCAAGGAAAGCGCAGTTACTCTGATGCTCCATACTGGACATCGAAACTCGGTACAGAATATGACAAAGCGGTAGGTGTTAGTTTCGATTCGGCCAACGGTATCGCGGAGGAAGAAGATTTACGCTGCTATGGTCAACAAATTCGTCCGGTGATAAAACAGTAACTTCCATAATCGAGGATAGAAATTCGCCGCCGCTCGAGGGTAAGTGGAACAAACCTTCGGGCGGTGTTTTTTGTGGGAAAGCGAATATTGTGTAAGGCGTAGTGTCGCGTTGTAGGGCATCTTATTGGTGACGTATTGCGGATTTAAGGCTGTTGTATGCGAAGGTGGAAATATTCGGCCGCACTACTGATTGCACCTTTGTGGTCTGCACCTGGCTGGTGAAATTTGTCGCACAGGCATCCTGATGTATGGCAAAAAATCGACAATGAAAGAGATTTGGCGGTGGATTAAGCGATGAGTGAAGGATTGTGTGTCAATGTTTTATATCCACCCCTTCACCCAATAATACGCTGTTGCGAAATACTCGCGGAAGCAGACGATTTCGAGTTGCAGATAGTTCCAGAACGTGTATCGCAGATTGGTGCTTTCAACGTCGGGAACGAGCTGATTCCCTTTTAGTTTCCGCTTGTCGAGCGTAAGGTCAAAATCGACGGTGCTCTCGAATGCCCCGATGCCGCGGATGCCGCAAATACCGCACTTTTTTAGGCATTTCAAGGTTCGCGACAAATGTTCGGGTGCGGTGATAATCAGCGATGAAGCATTTTTTAATTGCGGAAAACTGTCGGCAAGGCAGACCGACTGCGAGCGTGTGTTGCTTCCGCCAGTCATATAAAAAATGCTGTCGGGCGCAAGGCCGCTGCCGACAAGATATTTCGTCATTTCAGCCTGACAAACAGAGTCTTGCGGGTGGACAAGAACAACGGGTGTATGCAAATTTCGCGCAAACTCGGCCGTGTAGTAAAGCCTTATTAGATTGCTGCCCGACGGCATTCCCGCGCCGCCGAACATAACAACATAGTCAGGACGGAAATTTGCTGCCGAATCACTTTTCCACGCCGAATCCTCGCCCAGACAGCGGTGCATATAAAATGGCGTGGGCGTGAGCGCTAAAATATTCAGGATTAGAAATATGGCGCCAAACGAAACGAACAACCACTTTACGGCGGCAATAGTGCGTTTTAGTTTTATGTCCGCTGCAAATCGCATAATGTCAGGCAATTATTTAATTTCAAAACTCTCCGTTTTCAGGTCGCAATAGTATCGACCTTTTTCGGCGGTGAATTTTAGCACGCAATAGTCGGGGTCGGTGACGCCACCTTTGTAAAACATTGTGTCGCCACGTTTCCAAAGCATATTTTTGCTCTCTTGGTCGGTCAGAACCTCCATTTTGCCAATCAGCATAACGCCCTCGTAGCGAATCAAACCCTTGTGGTAGAAATAGATACTCGCCTTTGGATTGCTCTGATACTGCCTTACGCGCATCGACGACGTGTTGGTGGAAAAATAGAACTCCCTCAGCCCCACGTGCTTGCGCGGCTTGAGCATCGCCTTCAAGTTCGGGAAGCCTTCATCATCAATTGAAGCCACAATGCTAACTTTTTGGCGGCCAATGAATTTTTCTAATTTGCCCAAATTCATAGTTTTAAACTTGCGATATGTAGCGTCACAAAAAAATTACCCTTTCAATTTCATCCTATCAACCTTTCCTATGTGCAAGTCGGTTGAGCGCAAGCAACAGCCACCCGAAAAGCAGGAAAATTAGATATACTGAAACTGCTATGATTATGATTATCAGTAGATTCAAATCTTCGGGGCGGCAGAATTGATAGACAAAATAACCCCTGCAATTGCCAAGAATAAAATCGAAAAGAAGATACGTGAGTATCAGGGCTGGTGTGACTGCCAGACGTTTGAAGCTACCTTTGGTATCGTCTTTATACAGAACAACATAGCATAGAATAATAAGAGCGGGGTTGACGCCGTGCAGGAAGAAAAACGCACCCGAATAATTCATATGATACATTCCCGAAAGGCTGCCCAGACAAACCACAAAAACGAAAAGAATTCCCGAACAAACATTCAAGTACAGCCAGTGCGGCACGGTTTTGCCTTTGAAATTGCGAATGCCGTCGGCAATCAGCAGAAGGCCGCCCAACACATTCGTAACGCAGGTGAACTCAACAAGCAATTCGGGCTCGGGCACATAACCTGCCATTGCGCTCACCAACATTATTAGTCCGATAACGATTTTAATTATACTTTTCATAATAAATTGCTTTATAACGTATTAAATAGCCACTGTTGGCCTTTACTCGAACTTTATCGGATTGTCAACCTTCTCCTCCAGCAGCGCATTTTGCAGCACTTCCTCAATAGTGCTCACGTAGATAAACTCCAGACCTTCAACGTATTCGGGTTTGATTTCCTCAATGTCTTTGCGGTTTTGCTCGCAGAGAATCACTGTTTTTATGCCAGCGCGTTTGGCGGCCAGAATCTTCTCGCGGATGCCGCCCACGGGCAGAACCTTGCCGCGCAGCGTAATCTCGCCCGTCATTGCCAGAGCCTTGCGCACCTTGCGCTGCGTGAACGCCGACGCCAGCGACGTCACCATTGTCACGCCTGCCGACGGGCCGTCTTTCGGAATGGCGCCTTCGGGCACGTGGATGTGCACGTTCCACTTCTCAAAAATTTCAGGGTTCAGGCCGAATTTGGTGGCGTGCGCCTTGATGTACTCCAGCGCCAGAGTGGCCGACTCCTTCATAACGTCGCCCAAATTGCCTGTGAGAGTGAGCGTTCCCTTGCCGCGGCTCAGGCTTGTCTCAA
>JAEEGJ010002945.1_pt1 | contig 72664 bp, 57 predicted proteins | sample 8958761 | NCBI WGS metagenome assembly JAEEGJ01 (sample SAMN16246546, study PRJNA631951) | gut metagenome | biome: gut microbiome; feature: rumen; material: RS-attached | host: Bos | place: Iran: Karaj | collected 2018-10 | reverse complement strand
ATACAGCTAAAGGTTGGGATCTGGATGGAAATGGTTTATTTGATTTATCTTTGGATACCATTGAGGCAGCTATTAGCAGAGGCTTAAATAACTCAAGCAAGACAGTAACCATAAGACCTGTATATGAATTAAAGAATAAAACATATACAATTACTGTTGAAAATGGTACAGGCGGTGGAACATTCATCCAGAATGAAAAGATAACGGTTGTTTCAGATCCTCCGGAAGCTAATATGAAATTCAGTCACTGGAAAGATGGAGCTGGTACAGTTGTATGCTACAACTCAAGTTTCGAATTCTTTGTTGACAGAGATCTGAAATTGACTGCTGTTTATGTAGATGATAACGTGGCGGTTGAAGCAACTGGCATGACCGAGATCATCGAAATGTATAATGAAGGCAATAATCTGGTATTTGTTTCATTGAGTACGGTACCTGAAGGCTTTACGATTGTCAAAGCAGGTGTTATCTTAACAAATGATGCAGATCTTATCAGTAACAACAACTTTGATGATAAGACAGCTACATATGTATTTGGAGATGCTTGGTCAGGCACTTCTTACAGATATACTCTTACAAAGACAAATGTAATAAATGGTGAAACCTGGTATGCTAGAGGATACCTAGTATATACTGATAAGAACGGTAACACTCACACTATTTACAGTGATGTAGACTCAATGACATATCAAAGTAATTAAATTAGGAAAGGATGATAAGGACAATGAAAGAGAATTATGAAGAGCTTCAGATGGAAGTAATTGAGTTTGAGACAGAAGATGTTATAACAACCTCTGGTGGTGCAGGTAATGGCGGAGCAAGTACTAATTGGCTTGATCCTAATCTCAACCCCAATACCAATCCGATTTATAAAATTTGATATAATTATTTGAAAGCAAGCAATTGTATTTAGACAATTGAAATTTTTATTAAGTTAAATTTTAAGACAAAAGATAGAATTGCACCTAAAATCACATTTGATTTTGGGTGTGATTTTTTTATATAACTAACTTTTAGTTACTTGAAATATAAAATAAAGTACTTTATAATACAAAATGTTGTTTTGTGTAATTCTGAGCAAAGTGAAGAATCCTTAGATGCTTTTCTTTGCCCAGAATGTCATAAATAGTTAAGTAATATTATTAGGAGAAAAAAGATGAAGACAAAGAAGCATCTGGTAAAGAACGTCATGTCATTTATGGCAGCGGTAGCTCTCATTATCGGCATCATACTTGTGATACCGGGAAGTATATCGGTTCATGCAGATCAAGAACAACAGGTTGTCACATACATTGATGCCAATGGGCAGGAATCGAGTGTCACAGCTAAGGTAATATCAACCTCAACAACAAAAACATTGAATCTTTGGGGTACTACTGACGAAGAAAGAGATACAGATTTATGGTTCGTGGTAACGGGTAATGTCGATGCGCCGAAGAGTATGCAAACAATGGGCAAGATCAACCTCATTCTCGCAGACGGAGCGCACCTGAATGTTAATGGTTCAGGTTATTATGGACTTGTTGTTTCTGGCAATTATCTTAATATTTTCAGCCAGAGTCTTGGCTCTAATATGGGAAAAATGACGGTGACATCGACGGGACAGCCAGGAGCATCTTTTTCCTATCAAAATGATTTGAACATGACCATTAATGGTGGGGAGATAACCATTACTGCCGAAAGTGGTTGGGAAGGTATATCCTGTTACAAGGACTGTCCAGCAACCTTGACCGTTAATAACGGCAACGTCATTATCAATGGTGGTAGTAATTCTAAAGCCGTCGGTGAATATATCACGATAAAACCGGTTGGGGGCACTCTAACGCTTAATGATGGTTACATTAAGGTAAACCCTACGGTGACGGTACCAACACCGATGAATTTGACATATACCGGACAGGAGCAGGAACTTATAACGGCGGGCTCTTCGAATCCTGGGACGATGACCTACAGCCTTGACGGTACGAACTATTCAGAGGATATTCCGAAGGCAACGGCTATTGGCACCTATACCGTTTACTATAAAGTGGACGGTAGCGAAACATTGAATGCGTTTGGACCTTATAGTATTCAGGCTAGCATCAAAAATATGCCTACTATGATAGCACCATCGGCGAAGATACTGACATATACCGGACAGGCGCAGGAACTTGTAACTAAAGGTTCTACGAATTACGGTACGTTTACCTACAGCCTCGACAACATAAACTATTCATCTGAAATTCCAAGGGGAACAGAGGTTGGTACTTACACTATCTATTACAAGGTGGACGGTAGCGAAACATGGTATGCGTATGGACCTTATGCTACTCAGACTAGCATTAAATATATGCCAACAGTGATTGCACCAACGCCAAAGACACTGACATATACCGGACAGGAGCAGGAACTTATAGAGAAGGGCTCTACGAATTACGGGACGATGGTTTACAGCCTCGATGACAGGAACTATTCAGAGGATATTCCGGCCGCAACGGCCGTAGGCACCTATAACGTTTATTACAAAGTGTACAGCGGCGAAACATGGAATGAAGTAAATGCACAGACGGTTAAGGTTACTATCCAGCCGCCCACGATCAGTTACCTCGATGCCTCGGGAAATCTACAAAGCCATGAAGCAACACCGATATCATCTTCGGATTCCAGAGTAGATCTTGGTGGTAACAATTTGGAAGTGTGGTGTTATGTAGACGGTAATGTTAGTCTGACAAACTCTCTTCATTTTGCTGGCACGGTCCATCTCATTCTTGCAGATGGAGCGAAATTGACAATAGGCCGTTGTATATATTTTAGTAGTTTATCTTCACTGACAATATACAGCCAGAGCCTTGGCGAAAACATGGGCAGTATGACGGTATCTGATACAGGAAACTACAATGGAATTGATGTCTATTCTTCGTTACTAACCATTAATGGCGGCAATATTAGTTTCAGCAGCACCTCGCAACCTGCCGTCTATATCGATGATAGTCAGGTTACCATAAACAACGGCAATGTCATCATCGCCAGCAGTGGAAATTCCGGTGTCGGTTTTGTGAGATATGAACGTGAAAGAATGACCGTGGCAGGCGGATATGTCAGCATCAGCGGTGGGTCGGGCAATGTCCCCGTAAGCGATGTATCAAAATTCACAAAGACCGGTGGCACGGTGGTATGCGGCATTACTACTGAGCCGACAGTAAATACGGGGCTGGTCTATGATGGTACGGTGCAGGAGCTTGTAACAGCAGGTTCTTGCGGGTTTGCTGACATTCAATACAGCACGGACGGGACGAATTATAGCAACGACATCCCGACCGCAACAGATGCAGGTACCTATACAGTAAGCTATAAGGTTGTGGATGGCTCGGATGCTGCAAAGTGGAATTTCTTCGACCCGAAAACCATTGAAGTAAAGATTAAGTACAAGGTTTCTTTTGACGCAGGTGAAGGTACAGGCAGCATGGATTATGTTGGTGTTGAAAAGGATGCTGAGTATACCTTGCCGGAAAACACTTTTACCGCACCTGAAGGGAGAGCGTTCAAAGGATGGTCTGTAAAGATCGGAGATGCTGATGCTATAATAAAGCAATCCGGAGATAAGGTGACTATAACTGCTAATACAACTATTACTGCAGTGTTTGAGCAGATGCCAATAACCTACATTGGTGCAGATGGAAATCCCGTCCAGACTACTGATTATACCATTATAGACGAAAATACAACCGAGTGGAGCGGAACTATGGTTGCACAGGGCGCGGTGAAGATAGACACAGATGTTAATCTTACCGACAATACTACACTTATTCTTTGTGATGATGCAGAACTTGGCCTTGAGGCTATAAATGGCATTTATGATTTTACAATATACTGTCAGAGCAAAGGCAACGGAATAATAACGACTGGTAGCACGTCGCATAGTTCTGCCGGAAGTCTAAATATTTTTGGCGGCGGTTTGATAGATTTTTGTTACGGTATAAATTGTGGCAGCGGTGATGTTATTATTAAGGACTGTCAGACGGATTATTCAAATGACAACGGTCATGGTATAGGTTTAACAGGTGGTACAATAACTCTTGGATGGAATAAACCGACAACTTGTATTTCATTTTCGTCATATAACGGAAACGTTAAGCTTGAAAAGAGCTTTGATATTTATAATAATTACTCTGATGAAACAAGTGTAGCAAGTATTGACGCGACAGGTGATAACTATCTCACCGACGATCAGAAAGCGCAGATAGCAGGTAAGTACCTTAGACCTGCAAAGTGCACGGTGGCTGTTACTCCTGTTGATAAGGATGGCAAAGATGTAAATATACAAGGCAATTGGCTCAATAAATACTTGATAGGAACAAGTGTTACTCTTACTGCTCCCGCTAAAGAAGGCTATAATTTCAGTGGCTGGTATGAGGGAGCTACTGAGAAATGTAAGACTAATTCATATACTTTCACAATAACTGAGAATAAAGACCTTACGGCTGTATATGAGCCACTAGGCAAAGCGGAATTGATAATAAAGGGTGGAGATAGTTTTACTATAAATAGTGAAACATATAATACCATTTTAACCAAAGAATATCAGCTTGGCTCGAAGATTACAGTTGAAACCAATGGAGATAAATTTGCTTATTGGCAAAATAAGTATGGTATGGTTTTAAGCCGTAGTAAGAGTTATACATTTACAGTTACTGGCGCGGATGAAATCACAGCTATATTCGATACAGTAGCTGATAATAAGGCTATGATTGTATTTGAATCAGCATATGGCCAAGTCTTATTAAGAAAAGAATTAGCTTTAGGAGAGGGTAGTACAGCCAATATACCTGGTTTACCTATACTTAATGGCTATACACCTCAAGGTTGGGATTTTGATGGAGACGGTTCATATGATTCATCTTTGGATACCATTGAAAAAGCTATAACCAGAGGCTTGAATAATTCGAGCAAGACGGTAACCATAAGGCCTGTATATGAATTAAAGAATAAAACATATACAATTACTGTAGTAAATGGTACAGGTGGCGGAACATTCAACCAGAACGATAAGATTGTGGTAGTAGCTAATTCACCGGAATCAGGTAAGAAGTTTAGTCACTGGTTAGAGGGGACGAATATCGTTTGTTATAATACAAGATTCGAGTTCTTTGTTGATAGAACTCTGACATTGGAAGCAGTTTATGTAGATATCGATGATGAGGTTGAAGCAAAGGGTATGACCGAGATTATCGAAATGTATAATGAAGGCAATAATCTTGTATTTGTTTCATTAAGTACAGTTCCTGAGGGCTTTAAGATTGTCAAAGCCGGAGTAATCTTAACAAATAATGTGAACCTTGTCAGCAATAACAACTTTGATGATAAGAATGCTACATATGTATTTGGAGATTCCTGGTCTGGCACTTCTTACAGATATACTCTTACAAAGACAAATGCGGCACTTAATGAAACCTGGTATGCAAGAGGATACCTTGTATATACAGATAATAATGGAAACACACATACTATTTATAGTGATGTGGTAAATCAAAAATACTTAGGATAAAATAATTTTGAAAGGATGATTAGGCTAATGAAAGAGAAATATGAAGATCTTGAGATGGAAGTAATCGAGTTTGAGACAGAGGATGTTATTACAACATCTGGTGCAGGTAATGGCGGAGGAAGTACAGGAACTTGGATAGATCCTAATCTCAATCCCAATACCAATCCTACTTATAAGATCTGAGTTTTATAACTAAACTACACCCGAGATCATCCAAAATGGTTTCGGGTGTTTTAATAAACATTTTTGTAGGAGGTCAATATGGAAAAAAAGAAAATTGGGTTTAATAGATTGGTTGAAGTTATAGGAAAAGAGTTCTTTGAAGCTCACAAAGCAGATGCAGTTTTTGGTTACGGAGATGAAGATATGGGGTTGTATTGTTTTCTTGGAATAGATTTGCACCCTGAATTGAGAACACTGTGCCTGTCATGTGATATTGACGAATGGGATGTTTATGCTACGTGCTTTGTAACGGATAATGACGTTATTATGGATAAGTGTAAGCTCCCTCAATTAAATATGTAGGTTGTTTGAAAAAGGCATTGGCAAGAATTAGAGACAAAATAAGTAGATTATATAATACCCGAGATCATTAAAAATGGTTTCGGGTGTTTTTAATAAACTAACTTTTAGTTACTTGATATTTTGTATAAAGTGATTTATAATAAAACGTCATCAAAATTAGGAGTAAAAGGTAATGAACGTGTTAAAAAAATACAAAAAAAAGAGCATCTTTGCTTGGATATTGACTATAGTTTTAATAATGTGTATGACTCATCTACCTCAGTTTGCTACGGAAGTGAAGGCTGTTGAGGATGAAACAAAATATTCTTCGGGGCATTTCTATTATCATTCTCATGATGGTTATGTATCTATATGTGGGTATCTCGGCAGGGAAACAGAGATTGTTATCCCTTCGACTATGTCAGGCAGACCTGTTGCAGAGATAGAGAGCGGTGCTTTTAATGGTTGCAATTCTATAGAGGTTATAACTATTCCGGATACAGTTGTATTAGTATATGATGATTCATTTACCGGAGCAGCTTCTTTAAAGAAGATAATCAGCAATACTTCGGGAGTTACTATAGTGGCAGCTCCGGGAGTAGAGATAGTGTATGCCGGAGAGCAAACTGTGACACCGGATCCGACAGCAACTCCGTGTCCTACAGCAACCCATGTACCCACTGCTACGGCAACACCGAGCCCTACAGCCACTCAGGTACCTACTGCAACCGCGACACCAAGACCTACTGCAACAGTAACACCGGTACCGACCGCGACAGCAACACCCAGGCCTACGGCTACAGTAACACCTGTACCAACTACAACAGCAACACCCAGGCCCACGGCTACTGCAACACCGGTACCGACCGCAACAGTTACACCAAGGCCTACTGCAACAGTAACACCTGTACCTACAGCAACAGTTACACCGATGCCCACTACAACGACTACACCTATACCTACAGCTATTGAGACACCAAGTCCTACTGTAACTGTAAATCCCGGTCCTGTAGTTACGGATACACCGGTGATAATAATGACAGAAACTCCGGCACCCACAGCTATAGTATCTCAGGTACCTACAGTATCAACAACACCTGTACCCTCAAATACGCCGGTGCCTACTGCTACAATTATACCTGATCCTGTAGTAACACCGCAGATAACTAAGACAGTGAGTGTTAATTCACAGGTCATTACGGAAAATGGTGACAAGGTAAAGATTACCGGAAAGATATATAAATCCGGTAAGATATCGCTGAATGTCACCATGATAGACAAAAATGGGAAGTCTCAAAAGATTAAGTATAAGAATGCTACGGATAGTTCTACAAATCTTGAACTTACAAGCTTTAAGACAAGTATATCAAAGGTAGTGATACCTACTCAGATTCAGATAGAAGGTCAGACATTTAAGATAACTGCTATCGGAGCCGGAGCTTTTTCAGGCAGCAAGAAGCTGAAGAGTATAGAGATTGGAAGCAATATAATCGAAATAGCAGAAGGCGCTTTCGATGGTGTACGCAGTGATGCCACATTTAGGCTTAAGATGACAAAAAAGCAGTACAAAACTATGAAGAGTCTCATAAAGAAGTCAGGTTTGCCTAAAACTGTGAAGTTTAAGAGGGTAAAACCTTAATATAATCAGAAAGTATAGTAATGTTTGATATAAAATTAGCTGATAAAAGAATAAGAATTATAAATCTGTACTCATATTCAGAGATGCTTTGCCGGGAGTACATTGTAAGTACGAGTAAAACAGAAGGAAATGCATCTGTAAATGACATCACAGAGTTTACGTCTACGGATATGACGGTTAAGATTACCGGAGAAGATATTGAATATGAACGCAGAAAATCTGAGCAGGAAGATATAAAAGAAGGCATACCGGTCAGGCATTTTGATGATGACTATCTTGAGTCCCTTGCAATATACAGAAAGATAGCCGAGCATATGCCATCCTATGATACTTTCCTTTTTCATGGTTCATGTATAGCTGTTGACGGACAAGGATATCTTTTTACGGCAAAAAGCGGTACGGGAAAAAGTACACATGCCGGGCTATGGAAGAAACTATTGGGTGAAAGAGTGGTTTATGTAAATGATGATAAGCCTTTGATCAGGGTAAATCCTGATGGTGATCTGACAGTGTATGGTACTCCCTGGGCCGGTAAGCACAACTTAAACAATAATATTTCTGTACCATTAAATTGTATATGCTTATTAGAGCGTAGTGCTGAGAATAATATAGTTGAGATTACTAAAAGTGAGGCATACCCGATGCTTCTGCAACAGGTTTACCGTCCGGCAGATCAGGATGCTATGAGGAAGACACTTTCGTTGATAGACAGGATGCAGGTTAGATTATACAGATTGTGCTGCAATATGGATATCAGTTCGGCAGAACTTTCGTATGGAGTTATGAGTAACTAATGGTGATACTATATAGGACAAGTCTTTGGTGTTGATTTTTAAAGCATAGTGGTTTTATATAAGGAGAACGGAATGAAGTTAAAGAAAGCATTTATACCGCACGAAGCAGGTAGTGAGTCATTGCTCATACCGGCAGGTGGAGCGGGTTTTTCGGGTCTGGTTAAAGGAAATAAGACACTTGGTGCTATCCTGGAGCTGTTAAAGAAGGATACTACCGAGGAAGCTATCATAGACGCTATGGGGCAGATGTTTGATGCTCCAAAGGATACCATAGAGCGTGATGTGAAAAAAGCCATTAATGAGCTTAGGAAAATAGGGGCACTTGATGAATAAAACGAGTCTTAGTGAACTGTTAAACAGGGATGGCAGACTGATATATTCCAATGTCGGTGATTCCATGATGCCTATGATCAAACAGGGCAGGGACCTGCTCGTGATAGAAAAGCCTGCTGTCTGGGATAAACTGCCAAAGAACAGTACGACCAGTAAGCTTAACAAGTATGATATAGCCCTGTATAAGCGGGATGGAGGTAAGAACTATGTTCTGCACCGTGTACTGAAAGTCAGGAACAATGAATATGTCATATGCGGTGATAACAGGTGGAACAGAGAATATGGTATAACCGACAGGCATGTTTTAGGAGTGCTGACAGCTATTATCAGGGACGGTAAGGAAAAGAAACTTGGTGGATGGTGGTATACACTATATGTATTCTGCTGGTGCAGCTTGTTTCCTGTCAGAGCCTTTATACTTAGGGGATTAACCTTTTTAAAACGCATATTTAGAAAATCATAAGGAAAAGAAATTGGAAAAAGTAAAGATAAGAAAGATATTTGATGATCTGGTTTGGCTTTCATACTGCGCTGTGAATAAAATTAAACCGGATGCAGAGCATATAAAAGATATTGATATAAATCTACTTTTTAAAGCAGCACAACATCACCAGCTGACTGCTGTTACAGCATATGCACTTGAATCTGTCGGTATATATGATCCTTCTTTTACGCAGGCCAAGGCAAAGGCTATGCGTAAAGTGGGCCTGATGGATGCTGAGATGGCAGCTTTGTTTAGCCGGATGGATGACTTAGGCATATGGCATATGCCATTAAAGGGTACTGTGCTTAAGGACTTTTATCCTTCATTCGGTATGAGGGAGATGTCCGACCATGATATCCTGATGGATGAGACCAGGACTGCAGAGGTTAGAGATATCCTCAAAGGCATGGGTTTTAAGTCCGAGCATTTTGGCGAAGGTAATCATGACTGCTACTACAAGGAGCCTGTCTGTAACTTTGAGATCCACAGGAAGTTGTTTGGAGCCTTTAGTGATGAAAGGATGAAGGAGTATTATGCGGATGTTAATAAAAGACTGATAAAGGATGATGGTACTGGGTATGGATACCACTTATCAGATGAGGATTTCTATATTTATCTGACCGCTCATGAGTATAAGCATTTCAGTGCCGGAGGTACGGGTATCAGGAGCTTGCTGGACTGCTATATATATCTTAAAGCTAAGAAAGAAAGCCTTGATTTTACTTATATTACTGGCGAGATGAAGAAGCTTGGCATAGCCGGTTTTGAAAGGAAGAGGAGAAAGTTAGCTTTAAAGATATTTACAAATGGCAAGAGTGATGATGTAAAGTTTCTCAATACAGATTGGCTTGATTCGAAACTGACAGAAGATGAACGAAAGCTGTTGGATTACTATTATTTCTCCGGTACTTACGGTAATGAGGACAACTCCATCAGGCATAAGATAGAAAATGTTTACCGTAAAGCCGGCAAGAAGTCTAAATGGGCATATTTCAGGGAACGTGTATTTCCTGACTTGAAGACCATGACATACAAGGTTCCTATAGTAAAGAACAGGCCATGGATGTACCCGGTTGGCTTTGCTATAAGGTTTTATAATGGATGCACATCTAAGAGAAAGCTGCTGATAAAAGAATACAAAATGTTAAAGAAAGTTGGAAAATAACTATATAGTATATATTATAATCTGGAACACCTGCCATGATTTTATGGTAGGTGTTTTTAAAAACTAACTTTTAGTTAGTTGAAATTTTAAAACAATTGTTATATTATACATAAGGTTTCTTAATGATATTAAGAAAATATAGTTTTTAGGAGGCAAAAAGAGTTTTATGAAAAAAAGAATTATTGCAGTAATTCTTGCAATCGCGGTTATGGCTATGACCGCATGTTCAGGCAAAGAGTCTGAAAAGAAAGATGACAATCAGGTAACTACAACACCTGAGGTTACAGCAGAAGCGACAAAGCCTGCTGAGAAAGAGGAAACGAAGCAGGAGACCACTCCTGAACCCACATCTGTTGAAGAAGTAACCGGTACAGAGGATGAACCTGAGGTTACAGATGCTCCTGAGGATACTGATAAGGCTCCTACAGCATTCAAGATGTCTGTAAACAATTCAGATGGTAAGCTTTCAATCAGCCGTGCTATGAAAAAGAGCAACGCTATGGGTGATGAAGGTACATGGACTATTTTCGTATACCTTTGCGGTACTGATCTTGAGAGCAGCGGCCAGGGCTCAGCTACAAGTGACTTACAGCAGATGCTTGAAGGCGAAGGCAGTGACAATGTTAGATTCGTACTCCAGACAGGCGGTACCAGTGAATGGATGAATGAAGCTTTTGATGCTTCAGTTGCAGAGCGTTGGGTTGTTCAGAACAATGACGTTCAGCTTGCTGATTCTGTTGAGCTTGGAAACATGGGTGATCCCGATACTCTTTATGAGTTCTTAAGCTGGGGTGTTGAAAACTTCCCTGCTGAGAAGATGGGTGTTGTTTTCTGGAATCATGGCAGTGGCTCTATTAACGGCGCTTGCTTCGATGAACTTAATGACAGCGATTCACTTTCATTGGCAGAGATTAACGCAGCTCTTTCAGCAGTTTATGAAAACATGGATGACAAGTTTGAGTTTATCGGTTTTGACTGCTGTCTTATGGGTACACTTGAGACTGCAAATATGCTTGCAACCTATGCTAGATATTTCTATGGTTCACAGGAGACTGAGCCCGGATCAGGCTGGGATTATACTTCTATAGCAAACTTCCTGGCAGAAAATACCGGTGCAGACGGTGGTGAGCTCGGAAAGGTTATAACAGACAGCTTCTATGATGAATGTGCTCAGGCTGAGCAGGAGAATGAATGCACATTTACTATCGTTGATCTTGAAAAACTTGATGACTTTACAGTAGCTTTCAACGATTTCTCGAAGGAGTTATATGAGTCTGCTGATTCAAATCTTGCAGGTATCGTAAGAAATATTAACGCTGCTGATAATTTCGGTGGAAACAATAAGGCTGAAGGCTATACCAATATGGTTGATATCGGCGGTATTATCAATAATTGCAGTGATTATGCCGATGGCAGTGCAGCTTTAAGCGCACTTGAGGAGTGTATAGTTTATAACAAGAACGGCAGCAACCATTCCGATGCATCAGGACTTTCGATTTACTTCCCGTTAAAGGTTGAAGGTTCTAACGAATTAGGTATTTTCTCAGGTGTTTGCCCCAGCCCTTACTATCTTTCACTTGTAGATATGATCGCTAAGGGATATTCTGAGGATGGTTATGACAACAGCGGTCTGTTCTCTGATGACGGATCATGGACCAGCGAGAACTGCCAGTGTGAGGACATTAGCGAGGATTATTTCGAGGATGACGACGAAGAAGATGATGAGGACAGCAAGCTCATCACATTCGAACAGGCTCCCGTAGTATCAGAGGAAGGATCTTACTGGTTCCAGTTAGACGCTAGCGGACTTGAATATGCATCATCAGTTGAAGCTTTTGTATACATGGACGTAGGTGCGGAAAATGTTGTTGAGCTCGGTGAGACCTTTGACATCCAGTCAGATTGGGAAAATGGTCTCTTTGTTGATAATTTTGACGGATCATGGCTTGCACTTCCTGACGGACAGCTTTTAGCTACATATGTGGTTGATGCTTCAGAGGATTCCATCGTTTACACTTCTCCTATATATCTCAACGGTAAGAGAACAAATCTCCGTATCGTTCAGGACAGCGAAGGTGTTTACATTGAGGGTGCATGGGACGGTATCGATGAAAACGGTATTGCTGCAAGAGAGATCAAGAAGATCAGTGCAGGTGATACAATAGCTCCTATGTACTATCTCGATGATGATTCTGAGTATACCGCAAGTGAGTATGAGTGGGAGGAGGGTGACAGTATCATCTACTCATCACTTCCTGAGGCTTCATATTACTACTGCTTCCTGGTAGAGGATGTTTATGGAGATTACTTCATTTCTGACTTTGTAATCTTCAATATCGATGGTGAAGGAAATATCTCATTTGAAGAGTAATAAAGTAACTTATTAAATTCAAAAAGTGGCTTTGTCCGAAAGGATTTAGCCACTTTTTATTTGACTATGTCTTTAAAATGTGGTAGTATAACTATATATTGGGTTTAAACAGCCGCTTATATATAGAAATATACAATTTAGAGGATTATATGAAGAGAATAAAACTATTTGTCGGACTTATACTGATATTGCTGGTAGCTCTGTTTTTGGCTCCCAGCGGAAATGCAGAGGCAGCCACTAAGTTTAAGTACAAGGATTATGCTTTAGGAAAGACTGTAACATATTACGGAACAGTACCTACATATATAGTAGACGGTATAACCGCTGACCTGTCCAGGGAACCTGCTATTATCTCTGAGCGAGGCATAGCTTATGCCAGTGTAAACGGACTTTTCAGGGATGTGTTAGGTGCTAAAACTAAGTACACCAAGTCTAAGAAGATGATCACCATCACCTACAAGGGCCATGTACTTAAGATGTATGTCGGCTCTACTGTGGCTTATCTCGATGGTGAGGAGATAGAGGCTCCCTGTGCTCCTTTTAGGATAAAGTATAAGAAGAGCAAGCAGATTGCCAATCTTGTACCTACCAGGTTTGTCGCTGAGACTCTGGGCATGACTTATGAGTGGAACTCGTCTGATGCTATAGTTACTATAGATATTCCTTTTTACTATGAGTTAAATGATGAGACTGTCAAGTACGTTGGTACAAAAGGCAAGATCACATTTAACGGTGAGGATGTTGAAATATACCAAACGCCTTCGCTTATCATTTCTGATACAGCTTTACTCAGTACAGATACAGATGTGTTTGATGCAACCAGTATTGATTTTGCTTATGATGACGAGACCGGAGTGATTACACTGACTTATGGTGAAAACAGTCTGCTTTACTGCGTAGGCAGTCGTATCGTTTATGTTAACGGATTGCTTAGCCGCTGTGCTGTGGCTCCGACCATATTCTATCTGTATGATGTAGAAGAGGATGTGCTTTATATTCCCGGGCGTTTCACTATGGAAAACCTCGGTTTCTATTATAATTGGAATTCCGAGACAGGTACATCCGAGATATCGACATTTGAGTATATTGATTCACTGAAAGTGCCTGAGGATGTTACCGGTGAGGATGATCAGGGAAGTACTGATAATGTAGGTGCCGGTGATAATGGTGCTGATAGTAATACTGATAACAACACTGATAACAACAATACTGAGATTAGTACTACGGATAATAATACTTCTGACAGTAATACTTCAGATAACAACGTTTCAGAGATTGATAATACTAATAATGAAAACTCTGATAGTGTTATATCGGGAGATGGAAATAATGGTTCAGCAGATGAAAATGCTGTTAATTCCGAAAACAGCGACTATAATTCAGAGAATACATCAGATGCTGCTTTAGATGTTGATACGGTAACTGATAGTGATATTACTAATACTGAAACGGACGTTAGCGAAAATACCGAAGACGATGGTGAAAGCAGTATTGAGGATGACACAGAAAAAGTTGTCCTGCCCAGAAAGCTTATAAATGTATTTAATCCAAATGAGGGTTATAAGTTCTTTATCGACCGTGACAACTGTACACAGACCCTTAAACTTCCTGTACCTAACGGCGTTTTAGCAAGTGATTTCGAGATGAATGAGGAGCTTTTAGGATGCCTTACTGAGCTTGTATTAAAGGGCGATTATTCCGATTTTTATACTGATGCCTTAGTTGATAATACCGGAGAGGCTATTCTGCAGATCCAGGTTTACTATGATCCGAATACTGACGAGACAATCTTTAAGATATTCAGTGATGTAGTCCTTGGATGTGGACTTTCTGATGCAGATGATAATTTCATCAATGTCAGGATGGACTTTGTAAAGAATATCTATAAGAAGGTTATCGTAATGGATGCAGGTCATGGCGGGCATGATCCCGGAGCTCAGCATCAGGGATATAATGAAAGCGACCTTAACCTTAAGATAGTTCTTAACTGCCGAGAACTGTTTAAGGACACAGATATCAAGGTTTACTACACAAGAATAGATGATACATTCTTATCACTGTATGACAGAGCCGCATTTGCAGAGCTTGTTGGTGCGGATATGTTTATAGCTGTACATCACAATTCGTCATGGTACGACACAGTAACCGGCACCAGCGTTTACTGGGGAGATAAGGATACATCCACATCACTGAACGGACTTACCAGTGAAAAACTGGCCTGGAGGATGCTGGAAAATCTGACAGCAGCACTTGATACTAAGGTATTTGGTGAAGGTGCTATAAACAAAAACTTCGTAGTAGTCAGGGATTCAAAGGCTCCTGCGGTATTGCTCGAAATCGGATTTATGTCTAACAGTGATGAATTAAGCCGCCTGGTAAAAGACAAGTTCTCTAAGAAGGTTGCAAGGACGATAGTTGATACCGTTCTTGAGATTTATGAGGAAGCTGAGTGATTTTATAGTAATAAATTTATTTTTGTGTATTTGTTGTCGCCTTTAGGATCTTATAGAATAATTACTGATTTTTAGAAGTTTGTAGATTTAGAAGATAGGAATTATAAGGATGGAAAACAGAAGTTACCATCAACAAAAGAATATCGAGTATACAAAGAAACTCCGAGAGTTTTTGGCTGAACTGCCGACCTATGTCACAAACTATTTCCGTGGCATAGAGCAGCGTACTCAGGCGAGGTCGAGACTTGCCTATGCCAATGACATAAGAGTGTTCTTTGAGTGGGTCAAAAAGTCAAACCCCATGTATGCTGATAAGAAGATAAAAAGCATACCGGCTGAGGCTCTTTCAAATATGACCGCTTTTGATATCGAAGAGTATATGGAATATCTGAAGCTCAGAGATGATGCGGATATAGAGACGGTGAACGCTGAGGTTACCATCAAGAGAAAGATGTCTGCACTCAGGAGCCTGTTCAATTATCTGTATAAAAACCAGGTGATAGATAATAATGCTGCCATACAGGTCGAGATGCCAAAACTCCACGACAAAGCAATCGTGAGGCTTGACATCGACGAGGTATCAAAGTTTCTCGATGTGGTAGAATACGGACCTCAAAACATGTCCGACCGTAAGAAAAAGTTCCATGAAAACAATAAGATCAGGGATCTGGCTATCATGACTTTACTTCTTGGCACGGGTATGCGAGTATCTGAGCTTGTGGGTATAGACTTAAGAGACCTGGACTTTGAAAACGGCAGAGTAAAAGTAACCCGAAAGGGCGGATATGAGGCTTATATCTATTTTGGTGAGGAAGTAACTGAGGCTCTGGAAAAGTATGTCGATGAGCGTGAACTCATAAAAGATATCAAGCCCGGACATGAAGATGCGCTTTTTCTGTCATCAAGAAAGAGCAGGATAACTGTTAGAAGCATAGAGATCATGGTAAAGGAATATTCGAGCTACATAACGACAGTTAAAAAGATAACGCCGCATAAACTGAGAAGTACTTACGGTACAGCTCTTTATCAGGAAACCGGTGATATTTATCTTGTGGCTGATGTCTTGGGACATAAGGATGTAAACACTACCAGAAAGCATTATGCTGCACTGGATGAGGAGAGAAAGCTTAGGGCTAGAGATATCGTTAAACTACGCAAAGAATAAAAGAAAGAAGGGATATAGAGTGAAAGTAAAGGAAAGCGAATATTTAAAGATCAAGAAACCTATTTTAAAGAAACTGCTTGAAAAATTACTGGCTAAGTATGAGTATGCTTCAATACTTGCCAATGATTCTAAAAGCGTAAATTATCGTGTAAATAAATCAGGTACAAACATTTCTGAGGACAGCACTTTGTCAGAGAGAGGTTTTGTAGTTAAGATTTATGATAACGGAAAGGCTGCAGAGTACAGCTTTAGCGCTATTGAGGATGATACTGTTGATGCTGTATACTTTGAGATAGTTAAGAGTGTTGAGAATCTCGGAAATACATTGCCCGACGGTACAGATGCTTATAAGTATACCGCTATAGATGAGGAAGAGCTTTACATTAATGAGAGTACCGAGTATGCTTCTGACCCTGAAGAAAAGGGCGATAACAACATCATCGACCTGCTTACACGTATTTCTGAAAAAGGCAGAGCTTATGATAAGAGAATCATTGACTGTAGCGTTGCTTTCAACTATCAGAAGTATTCAAAGATGTTTTTATCAAAGAAAAAAGACCTCACCCAGAATGTTATGTGGTCATGCGGCTATATCGTAACTATGGCTAAGGAAGGCGAAGAGATTCAGAACGGATATAAGCCTGTATCCATGCTCGGCGGTATAGAGGTCCTTGATACTCTTGAGGAGAAACTCGAGGATGCCTGCAATACAGCGCTCGATCTGTTAAAAGCAGCGCCCATCACTCCCGGTGAATATGACTGCATCTGCGAGCCCGATGTAACAGGTATGATTGTGCATGAGGCATTTGGTCACGGTGTTGAGATGGATATGTTCGTTAAGGACAGAGCTCAGGCCAAGGAGTTTATCGGTAAGCAGGTCGCATCAGAGCTTATCACCATGCATGACGGTGCAAGTACCATACCTCAGGTAGCAACCTTCTTCTTTGATGATGAAGGTGTACCTGCACATGATACCATTATCATTGACAAGGGTATATTAAAGACAGGTATATGTGACGATCAGTCCGCTAAGCATCTGGGAGTAAAGCCCACAGGTAACGGCCGTCGTCAGGATATGACCAGAAAAGCATACACCAGAATGACCAATACCATATTTGAGGCAGGTACCAGCAAGGTAGAGGATATGATAGCCTCTATCAAGGATGGTTTCTTACTTTGCCAGGCTTCATCGGGTATGGAGGATCCCAAGAACTGGGGTATCCAGTTGATGGTTGACATCGCCAGGGAGATTAAGGATGGTAAACTGACCGGTAAGATTTATTCACCCATCGTTATGACAGGATATGTGCCTGATCTTTTAAAATCAATCTCTATGATCTCCGACAGTATCGAGGCCGGTGGCACAGGATACTGCGGCAAAGGTTACAAAGAATGGGTTAAGGTTTCGGACGGTGGCCCTTATATCAAGGCAAGGATTCGTCTTGGATAATGAAATTAAATAAAATGAAAGGCAACAATATGAAAGATAAAATTCTCGCCTCCCTTAAGAGGCTTAATATTGAAGAATATATTATAAATATTACAAAGTATCAGAGTGCCCAGATGTTTTTCATCAAAAAGAGCCTTGATACTAAAAGAGCTGAAAATACTGTTTCTTACAATGTAAATGTTTACAGAAAGTTTGAAAAGAACGGTAAAGAGATGAAGGGTAACTCTTCAGTACATATTTATATCGGTATGAATGATAACGAGATAGATGAGGCACTTAAGAGAGCTTACCTTGCTGCTTCATTCGTTTGTAATCCTGCTTATGATCTTATGGAGTGTAAGAAAAATGACTTTATCACCATTGAGTCGGATCTTATGAACTATTCCCTTGAAGACTGCTGTGAGAAGGCCAGTGCTGCACTTTTCTCGGAGGATAACAGGAATGATGTATTTATAAATTCTGCGGAGATATTTGCTTACGAGACTAAGGAAGAGATCATAACTTCAACAGGCATTGATTCGGGTTATACAAAGAGATACATCAGCGGTGAGTTCGTTGCACAGTGCAAGGCTCCTCAGGATGTAGAGACCTATAAGGATTTCAGATATAATACACTTGATACCGATGCTCTTAAAGATAAAGTAAAGAAGACCTTGGAGTATACATTGGACAGGGCAATGGCTAAAGAAGCTCCCAAGGCTGGTAAATACAGAGTTATAATCAGTGATTCTTATGTAAGCAATATTTTTGACTACTATACCTCCAGAGCAGGTGTCGGATATATCTATGCGAAGTATTCGGATTACGAGATCGGTCAGAACATCCAGGCACTTGATGATGAAGGTGAGACAGCTGAGATTAAGGGAGATAAGATCTCACTTAAGCTTGTACCTACCGAGCCTATAAGCGGTGAAGGTGTATGGCAGAACACTCTTGATTTCATGGATGAAGGCGTGCTTAAGACATACCATGGCGGTGTTCGTTTCTCAAGATATCTGGGCGTAGAGCCTACAGGTTTCCTGAACAAGGTTGAAGTGGCTGCAGGCAGCATGTCAGTTGAAGATATGAAGAAAAAGCCTTATCTCTGGGTTGTTAACTTCTCTGATTTCCAGATGGATGACTTTACAGGTCATTTTGGAGGTGAGATCCGACTTGCATTCCTCTATGACGGTGAAAAGGTGACTCCTGTTACCGGCGGTTCTATCAACGGAAGTATCCTTGACTGCCAGACAAATATGTATTTCTCTAAAGAAATGCAGAGAGAAGCAAACTTCGAAGGACCTTACGCTATGTGCTTCGAGGATGTAACTGTCGCAGGTGTGTAAGTAATTAAAATTTTTATAAGAAAGAAGTACTTTAACAATGAAAAAAGTAATAAGCGTTATTTTGGTTTTAACGATGGTTTTAGCTCTAGCAGCATGTAATAAGTCGGAGAGCAGTAATGGTGGTTCAAACAATACTGATAAAAACTCAAATGTATCGGAAACAACTCCTGAACCTACAAATACACCTACTCCCGAGCCTACCGCTACTCCTGAGCCGACTGCGACTCCTACACCTGAGCCGAGTCCTACACCTACTCCCGTAGTAGCAAGTGTCGGTCTTATGCTTCCTTTGAAATATACAATGGGCTTAACTACAGGCGGCGGTACCATTGAGTCCATCACCTACATGGCTCATGACTACTTGGGAGATGGGCCCGACGTAGAGAAAAAGGCTTATGTTTACCTGCCTGAAGGCTATGATGAGACTAAGAAATACAATGTTCTTTACCTCATGCATGGTATCGGTGGCAGCGAGAATGAGTGGGGTATGAACTCCGGTAAGTCTTCCAAGGTTAAGAGGATCATGGATACTCTGATAGCTGAGGGTGCTATAGAGCCGTTTATAGTTGTTACTCCCAACGGAAAGGCATTTGCTCTGTCGAATACTACCGGTAATGATCTGTTTTATAAGTTTGGATATGAGTTAAGAAATGACCTTATCCCTTACATTGAGAGCCATTATTCCACATATGCGGAATACGATGAAAACGGCTATGATATGACCGCTACCAGGACTCACAGAGCTATGGCTGGTCTTTCTATGGGCGGTATGCAGACTATAAACATCGGTATGTGCGAGTGCCTGGATCTGTTTAGCTGGTTTGGAGCATTTTCTGCAGCTCCCACATCATACAACTCATCAAAGGTGTCACAGATAGTCGGTGCTTCTGACTATACAGTCGATTTCTTCTACAACATCTGCGGCAAGGATGACAGTATAGCTTACTCCAGTGCTTCATCAGCTGCCAAGAATATTGCTACCTTCAGTGATTCGTTCACCAATGAGGTCAATTTCCTCTGGCAGGAAAAGTCCGGCGGACATGACTTTAATATCTGGTATCTGGGTTTCTATAATTTCGCTCAGATAGCATTCAAGGGTTATACAGCTCCTACAACTGAATGAATTTTATAAATATAATATTGGGACGGTTCTGCTATTGATAATGATCAATCATAGAACCGTCCCTATGATTGAAAAAATAACTTGAAAATTTACAAAATGCTGATATAATGATTTGTGGAAAAATATTTGGAGGTTATATATAATGAAAATCTTAGTTTTAAATGCAGGTAGTTCTTCTCTGAAGTACCAGCTTATCGACATGGAGAACGAGAAAGTACTCGCAAAAGGTAACTGTGACCGTATCGGTATCGATAATCCTTTCTGTAAGCATAAGTGCGGAGATAAGGAACAGGTTATAATCGATGACCGTGAGATCAAGAACCACAAGGATGCTATCAAGATCATCCTTGAGCTCTTAGTTGATAAGGATCAGGGCTGTCTCAGTTCTATGGACGAAATCGGTGCTGTAGGACACAGAGTAGTTGCTTCAGGTGAGTATTTCAAGGAGCCCACTCTTGTTACCGATGAGTCTCTTGAGAGACTTAAGCTCACATTCGAACTCGGACCTCTTCACAATCCTCATGCATATACAGGTGTTGTAGCTTGCCGCGAGGTTATGCCTAATACTCCTATGGTACTCGTATTCGATACAAGCTTCCATCTGACCATGCCCGAGGAAGCATATATGTACAACATTAAGTACGAGGATTACAAGGATTTCCATGTAAGACGTTACGGTGCTCACGGTACCAGCCACAAGTATGTATCAGGTGCTGCAGCTGAGTATCTTGGAAAAGATATCAAGGACCTTAACATCATCACATGTCACTTAGGAAACGGTTCATCAATCAGTGCTGTAAGAGGTGGAAAGTGCGTAGATACTTCTATGGGCTTCACTCCTTTAGCAGGTGTTTGTATGGGTACCCGTTCAGGCGATATCGATGCTTCAGCAGTTGAGTTCTTAGCAAAGAAGAAGAACATGGATATTTACGAGATCACTTACTATCTCAATCATGACTGTGGTCTTAAGGGACTTTCAGGCGGATATTCAGACTTCAGAGACCTTACCGCAAATGTTAAGGAAGGCGGAGATAAGGGTAAGCGTTCAGAGCTCGCACTTAAGAAATTTGCTTATGACTGCAAGAAGTATGTAGGTGCATACATGGCAGTACTCGGCAGAGTTGATGCTATCGTATTTACTGCAGGTATCTCTGAGTGGAACGGATTTATTATCAATGACATACTTGAGGGTCTTGATGTATACGGTATCGAGGTTGATAAGGCTAAGAACACAGATTCTTGTCCTGTACCTGTAAAGGATATCACCGGTGCTAACGGCAAGGTTAAGGTACTTGTTATCCCTACAAACGAAGAACTTGTAATCGCAAGAGAAACAAGAGATGTAGTTTCAAAGTAATTAAAGAATAACACCTCATTAGTCATCAAAACTGACTGGTGAGGTGAAAATATAGGAGGAAAAAACCATGAGTTTTATAGATGATATCAAAGCACGTGCAAGAAAGAATATCAAGACCATCGTTCTCCCTGAGGCTGAGGACAGACGTGTACTTGAGGCTGCAGCTACCACTCTTAAAGAGGGTAATGCAAAGATTATCCTTATCGGAAATAAGGCTGACATCGACAAGTTAGGTGAGGGTCTTGATCTTTCAGGTGCTACTATTGTAAATCCTAAGGAGTGTGATAAGCTCCAGGCTTACATTGATAAGTTAGTAGAGCTTCGTTCTAAGAAGGGTATGACACCTGAGCTTGCTGAGCAGGCACTTACCACAGACTATACCACATTCGCAGTAATGATGGTTAAGATGGGTGATGCAGACGGTGTTGTTTCAGGTGCTTGCCATTCAACAGCAAACACACTTCGTCCTTGCTTACAGATCCTTAAGACTGCTCCCGGCAACAAGTCAGCATCAGCATTCTTCCTGATGATCGTACCTAACTGTGAGTATGGTGAGGATGGTGTATTCGTATTTGGTGACTGTGGTCTTAACCAGAATCCCGATCCTGAGCAGCTTGCTGAGATCGCTTCTCAGTCAGCAAAGAGCTTTGAGCTTCTTACAGGTAAGAAGGCAAGAGTTGCTATGCTCAGCCATTCTTCAAAGGGCAGTGCAAAGCATGATGATGTTACAAAGGTAGTTGAGGCTACAAGGATCGCTAAGGAGACCTATCCTGATATCGAGCTTGACGGTGAGTTACAGCTTGATGCAGCTATCGTTCCTTCAGTTGGTGCTTCAAAGGCTCCCGATTCAAAGGTTGCAGGTAAGGCTAACGTTCTTATCTTCCCTGACCTTGATGCAGGTAACATCGGATACAAGCTTGTTCAGCGTCTTGCAAAGGCTGAGGCTTATGGTCCTGTTATGCAGGGTATTGCAGCTCCCGTTAATGACCTTTCACGTGGATGCTTCGCTGAGGATATCGTAGGTGTTGTAGCTATCACCGCTGTACAGGCAGCTGCAAACTAATAAAATTATATAATCAATTATTTGACTGACTCCGGGATTTACAGTATTTGGTATATTCCGGAGTTATATTTTTCTTTAAATGCCTATATATAGCCTTCCTTTATGATTTTAACATGCCGTTATCCTTGACTAATATTCGGATATATGTTAAAATAAAATTTGATGTTTTGATAAGGAAAGGCGTTTATGATAAATACTTTGATATGTCTTTTGGCTCTTATGTTGGCACCGGTTAACAAGCCGAAATTTAGTATAGTTAATGATACAAGCGATATCAGGACTATGACAGAGAGCCGGGATATAAATTATAAAGAAAGCTATGAAGAGATAGTTAATTCTGAGTGCGGCTTGTACTGGGCCGTATTTTACAGGTTTAAGCCTGAAGGAAATGTTGCGCCTGAGTTTGGCGGGCGCTTTCATCAGTTAAGACTTGATATTTCGGCATTCTGTGCACAATATAACGGTGAAGATATCCCGTTGACTGACGATGCTCTGCAATGTTTGGACGATATGCTTTCCTACATAGAAGGTCTTGGACGTAGTGCGGTTATCAGGTTTTCCTATGACGGTTACTTTGACGGTGAAGGTGTTAAGGAGCCACCGATTGATGTTATACTAATGCATCAGGAACAGCTGGGACCTATCCTTTCAAAACATAAAAATGTAATTGCTACCTTGGAAACAGGATTGCTCGGTAAATGGGGTGAGTTGCACGGAACTGACATGTGTAACAGAGAAAATCTTTTGGCTGTTATAGATAAATGGCTTGAGGTAACTCCGGAGTCAGTATGTGTTTCAGTGCGAACACCACTGCACTACTGCTGGTGGAAAGGTATAGACAGGGAAAATATAGCTGAGGACGTTACAGTACCGGGAGAGATTTCGTACCGTGTGGGTATGTATGATGACGGATATTTCGGTTCTGATTCGGATCTTGGTACTTATGCTAACCGTTCAGAGGAGATAAAATGGCTGTACAACCAGGCCAGACATACTCTGTTTGGCGGTGAACTGATGGCGATATATGCTAAAGAGGATGGACAAACGGTTTCGTCACAGCTTGAAGATGAAGCATTTATAACTCATACTTCGTATCTTAACGGTTCATATTCTCCGATAGCCTTTGATAACTTAAGGGCTGAAATATACAACAGCAGGGATAAATATTATCATGGACAGACAGGGCATGTATATATAAGAAATCATCTTGGTTACAGATTTGTTTTGAGAAATGTTAAGATGACAGGCGAAGTTCCACTGGATGATAAGATACTTATACAGGCAGCTATAGATAATGTCGGCTTTGCTAATATGGTTAAACCCAAGAAGCTTTATCTGGTTTTGGAGGGTGAGGAATATAATTATACAATACCTGTTACTGAACATAAAGCAAAGTCCGGAGAGTATATAATAAATGGAGATCCGTTGAAATGGGACTCAGATACCAGAAACTATGTAAGGATTTTCATGAATCTGCCCAATGGTATGAAGCCCGGAGATTATAAAGCATATTTAAAGATAGCATATACCAAATCCGATATAGATGAAGGCTATGGTGATTATCCGGTCAGATTCGCAAACGATGATGAAAATATCTGGAATGAAGAACTGGGTGCGAACTTTATAGGTAAGGTAAGGGTTATACAAACTAGGAAGTTTTCATAATAAACACATTTTATTATGAAGAATCCTATTTAAAAAAGATCTTTCACTTCATTCAGGATGGCAGATAGAATACTATATAAATTTAATGGAGAAATAAATATGGCAAAATTATCAGGCCTTGAGCCTAAAAAAGTTTTCGAATTCTTTGAATACATAAACTCAGTACCGAGAGGATCGGGAAATACTTCTGCAGTCAGTGAGCTGTGCATGAAGTTTGCTAAAGAGAGAAGCTTGACTGCATTTAAGGATAAATTTAATAATGTGGTTATTTATAAACCTGCAACACCGGGGTACGAAAACAAGCCGGCAGTGATCATTCAGGGTCATCTCGATATGGTCTGTGCCAAGACTGCTGATTGTACTAAAGATATGGCTACTGAAGCTATAGATCTTAATCATGATGACAAATATGTTTTTGCTGACGGGACCACATTAGGCGGTGATGACGGTATAGCAATAGCTTATGCACTGGCTCTGCTTGATTCTGATGATGTTAAGCATCCTGCTTTGGAATGTGTATTTACCATTGATGAAGAAACAGGTATGGATGGTGCCACAGGCATCAATCCTGCACTGATCAGCGGTCGTAAGCTTTTAAATATCGACAGTGAAGTCGAGGGTGTATTTACTTGCGGATGTGCAGGAGGATGCAGACTTGACAGTGAAATACCCGTTGAATTTGAAACAAAGAATGGTGTTTTACTTGATGTTGAGATTTCAGGTTTAAAGGGCGGTCATTCCGGTATAGAGATCGATAAGCAGCCTGCTTCGGCCAATTATCAGATAGGCAGGATCTTAAGAGAATTATACAACAAGGTTGAGTTTAATCTCTGTGATATTTCAGGCGGTAAGTTCGATAATGTAATCTGTGAGAGAGCAAATGCCACAGTTTTAATTGACGAAAAAGATATTGATACAGCTAAAGAGTTTTTGACAAATTATGATAAAATCTTAAAGATTGAGTATTCAAGTGTTAATCCGGATGTTATACTGAAAACTTCTGTAAAGGATACTTTCTCAGAAAATGTTAAAGCACTTGATAATGACTCAACACTTAAGGTATTAAATGCCATAACATTATCATATCAGGGTGTTATAGAGATGAGCATGGAACTTAAGGGTATGGTACAGACATCTCAGAATATCGGTGTGATAAAGTTAGAGGATAATTTGTTTAAGATGGGCTTCCTTGTAAGGTCTTCCATTGAGAGTCAAAAGGAAAGTGCATTAAATAAGATTAAGATTTTAATTGAGCTTTTAGGTGGAAAAATAAAGTTATTCGGCAATTATCCCGGATGGAAGTTTGAGCCTGATTCAACCTTGAGAGATATCTGTGTACAGGCATATAAGGATTCATATGGAAAAGAGCCGATAGTGGATACTATACATGCAGGCCTTGAGTGTGGCATATTTGTTGACAAACTTAAAGGACTTGATGCTATATCTTTCGGTCCCAATATCCTGGATATCCACACACCGAATGAGAGACTTGATATTGCTTCGGTTGAAAGAGTATGGAAAATGCTGTTAATGATCCTTGAAAGATGTTAACACATATTAATATAATTATTGTCATCCTGAAAAAATAACTAAGGATATTATAAAATATGGAGGATGTAATGAAAGTATTATCAAAAATCAAGTATTTGTTACTTACGGTTTTAGTTATCGGACTGCTTTCTGCATGTACAGGACAGGCAGATGTTGACCTTAATAACTATGTAGCTTTTGATTATGACGGCTATGACGGCAGTGGTACTGTTAGACTTTCCGTTGACTACAATAAGCTTCTGACAGATAAGGAAAAGCAGTTAGGTGAGAAGAAGTCCATGGCAGCACTTCGTTTACTTAGGAATGTTGATGTTACTGCCAATAAGACAGAAGGTCTTTCAAACGGTGAAGCTATCACTGTAAAGTGGGGAGAAATCGATACAGAGGCACTCCTTAATGAGGCAGGATTAAAGGTATCTTTCAGTGAGTTTGCATCAACTGTTGAAGGCTTAAAAGAGCTTGAAAAGGTTGATCTTTTTAAAGATATTGAGATAAAGGTAGACGGTAAGGATACTGACGGATATGCATGGTTTTATACATCAAATCTGCCTTCGGAGTACTGGTTTGTAGAGTTTACACTTGAGAAGACAGAAAAGCTTTCAAATGGAGAGAAGGTTAAGGTTACCGTTAGCGATTATGATGGCGGAGATCTTGATAAAAAGCTTGGCGATATCGGTAAAGTAGCCGCAGCTAAGGAGTATTATTATACTATTACCGGTCTTGAGGAATTAGAGCAGTATGATCCATTTAATGGACTTACTGTTAATTTCGAGGGGATCAACGGTGAAGGTACTGTTGATTTTGATAAGGATTCAAGTGTTAATGATTATATTTATATGTTTGAATATGTTCCTGATAAACAGGAAGGTCTTTCAAACGGGGATATTGTTACAATTAATGTTATAAATGATTATGGCAGCTATGACAGTGTAGAAGAGTTTGCTGCCTCGAGAGGACTGAAGTTAAGTGTTACTTCAAAAGAATTTACTGTTGAAGGATTGCTTGAGCCGTTCAGTGATCCTGCTCAGATGGCAGATACAGATCCATTCCTTTTCGATATGTTAAAGATGGAAGATGTCGATGCTATAAAGGCATATTGGGCAAAAGGCGAGGAGAGAAGTGTTGAGCCTGATTCACTGCTTAATATCGAATATTTAGGCACGGTCATCCTTTATCAGAAACCTACCACCTGGTATGAAGAGCATACAGCTATGTACAATATATACAGATGCGATGTTAAGTGCAGCTTTGATGAGCCAAGGTATGTTTACTGGTACAGTTTATATGACGGTATCACCAAGGATGAGGACGGAAAGGTACATATTCCTGAGCCTACCAATCCTTCATCGGATTATACTGTCAGCACATATATGATCTCCGGCGAGGCATTTACTACAGAAGACAGGACTCATTTCTATCTTGGCTACGAAACATATGAAAAGTTAAGAGATAATCATATAAGAAACGAAGAAAATGTTATCTATGATGATGTTGATGCTACAGAAGGCGATCATTTCCAGGGAGTATTTGCAAGTCTTGAATTAACTGATAAAAATGGTGCAACACTTATCGGCAGAAATGATTATACAAATGTGGGCAGCGTTCCTGTATACCATGATGGTACATATACTATAACCGCTAAGCTTGCTGATTTTGGTATCGAGCAGACTAACATTGACGGATTATCTCATTTTGCTATCAGATTCTTTAGCAATTTAAACCAGAAAGATACATTTATAGATATTAACAATATTGATATTTCAGATGTACATGTAGTATGTGACGGTAAAGAAGTAACATTTACACCTGAAAATATGGGCGCTGGTTTCTCACCTGAGGATACAATTTTCTGGTTGTTTGATGATGAAATGGAACTCACCGGAAAGAAAGCTGCTGTAAGGTCTAAGGGCTTTGCATTCAGTGATACTCTTGAGATCACATTTACCGTAACCGGATTACCTGTTATAGAATTACCCAGTAATCCTGCAAAGAACGGTGGAGACAACCAGGGTACAGGAAATATTGATGAAGATCCTGAGAGCGGTAAGAATACAGATAATACAGATGTAACCGATAATACTGACAATACTGACAATATTGATAATACAGATACTGTCGATAATACTGATAATACCGATAATATCGATAATACTGATAATAACAACACCGACAATAAAGATAATACCGATAATGTATCAGAAAACGGTGAGGCAGCTTATAAAGTAGTATTAGAGAGTATTGGTGATGACAGAACTAGAATTATCAAGATAGTTCAGGATTATACACATATGGGCCTGATTAATGCCAGAGACCTGGTTGATGATGTAGCAAACGGTCCTAAGGTAGTACTCCAGACAGATGAAAAAGAATTAGCAGAAGAAATTAAGTCTGTATTTGAAGAGTATGGTGCAGTTGCCATTATAGAATAGTATATCATGGCACGAAGTGCCGGATGAGTTGTAAACGAAAGGCAAAAAAATCAAAATATGAAATGGAAAAAAATATCGCTTGAAACAACTACAGAAGCCGAAGACCTGATATCTGCAGTACTTGATGAAATGGGTATTGAAGGAGTGCAGATAGAAGATAAGATACAGCTCTCGGATGAGGATAAAAAGAGGATGTTTATAGACATTCTACCTGAGCTTCCTCCGGATGACGGTGTGGCTGAACTTAGCTTTTATGTTGATCCTGAGACAGATGCAGAACAGTTAAAGTCAGATTTGCTGGAAAACCTTGAATTTTATAAGGATGAGTACAATCTCGGTTCACTAAAGTTTGAAGTGTCTGAAACTGAAGATAAAGACTGGATAAACAACTGGAAAGAGTTTTTCCATCCCTTCAGATGTTCTGAAAATATCGTGATAAAACCTACATGGTGTTCTGCAGATGAGTTGCCCGATATAAAGGATAATGATACTATCATAGAACTTGATCCGGGTACAGCCTTTGGTACAGGTGCGCACGAGACTACTAAATTGTGCATAGAGGCTCTGAGTAAATACCTTAAACCCGGCGAGAAACTCCTTGATGTAGGCTGCGGAAGCGGTATTTTATCCATCATTGGTATGAAGCTGGGAGCAGAGGCAGCACTTGGTATAGATGTGGATGATAACGCTTCCAGAACATCAGTTGAAAATGCTGAGATCAATGGTATTGATGCTGAGTATTTTTGTGTCAATGGGGACGGTTCTAAAGCAATCAATAACTTAATATCATTGAAAAATGGTGGTATAAAATATTATACCGGCAATGTGCTTGAAGATGAAAATATCTGCAAAATGACCGGCTTTGACAGATTCGATGTTGTAGTTGCAAATATTTTAGCGGATATAATTATACCTCTTTCGTCAGTAACGTCAAAGTATATGAGAAAAGGAGCATTATTCATCAGCTCCGGTATAATAAATACTAAAGAAGAAGCAGTAAGAAAAGCGTTGCTTGAAAATAATTTTGAAATACTTGAAGTAATACATATGAATGATTGGGTTGCGTTTGTTGCGAGGATATAGTAGGTGAAAATTGGGTGAAAAATCAAAGATTTTTCATCCCGGCGGTTTGTGTCGCAGGCGCACAAACCTTGGGACAGCACGCCTGCGGCATGCTGCATATAATGTATCACTTTTACACAGAAAAAAGTAATATTTCAGAAGATACGATCATTATCACAGGTGAAGATGTAAATCATATTAAAAATGTCCTTCGTATGAAGGAAGGTGAAGAAATAATCATCTGTGACAGTGAAGGTACTGACTATCATACAAGGATCAAATCTTTGGACAGAGATGAAGTAATTGCAGAAATACTTAGTTCGGGTATTTCTGAAGCTGAGATGTCTTTTAGGGTTCATCTGTTCCAGGGATTACCCAAAAAGGATAAAATGGAGATGATCATTCAAAAGTCCGTAGAACTCGGAGTACATCAGATCATCCCGGTCATGACAAAGCGTGTGATAGTTAAACTTGACGATAAGAAAAAAGAAGAAACGAAAATAAAGCGTTGGCAGGCTATATCTGAAAGTGCCGCAAAGCAGTCTGGAAGAGGATTAATCCCCAATATTTCAGGATGCTTAAGCTATAAAGAGGCACTAAAACTAGCACAAGATATGGATGTTGTCTTAATACCTTATGAGAATGCGGATAATTCTCATGAAGGTATGAAAGCATCATTTGACTTGATAAAAAATATCCCTGCAGGTAGTGATGTGGCTGTATTTATTGGTCCTGAGGGCGGATTTGAACCGGGCGAAGTAGAAGAAGCAATAAGTTTCGGAGCAAAGCCTATATCGCTCGGAAAACGTATATTACGTACCGAGACTGCAGGTATGATGTTACTTTCTGTAATTGGTTTTGTAAACTCGTAATAAAATAGAATTGGATATTTAGTAAAAATGGAAGCATATTTAGATAATGCAGCAACCACTCGTGTTAGTGAGGCTGCATCAGAGACAGCTTTGAAGATCATGAGGGAGGACTATGGTAATCCTTCGTCAAAGCATATAAAAGGTTTTGAAGCTGAACAATATATAAAAAAATCAGCTGAGATCATAGCAAATACTTTAAAGTGCCAGCCTAAAGAAATCATATTTACTTCGGGTGGTACAGAGTCAAACAATATGGCTCTCTGTGGTGCGGCATTAGCTATGAAAAGAAGCGGAAACAAGATAATTTCATCATGTTTTGAGCATGCATCTGTGTATTCACCGCTTATTTCGTTAAAGGATTTTGATTTTAATGTTGAATTTGCTCCCGTGGATGAGATGGGGCATATAAAGCTTGATGAACTGCTAAACATGATAGATGACCAAACTACTCTGGTTTCTATCATGTATGTAAATAATGAAGTAGGTGCAGTGCAGAATATAGCTGAGATTTCCAAGGCTGTAAAGGCAAAGAAAAGTGATATCGTTTTTCATGTGGATGCTATACAGGCCTACGGAAAATACAGGATAAATCCTAAAAAGGAAGGTATCGACCTGCTCTCTGTCAGCGGCCATAAGATACATGCACCAAAGGGAAGCGGCTTTTTATATGCTGATGAGAAAATAAAGCTTCGTCCGTTAATATATGGCGGCGGACAGCAGAAAAACCGTCGTTCAGGTACTGAAAATGTGCCTGCTATTGCAGGACTTGGTGAAGCTGCAAGAGAAGCTTACGAAGATTTTGATCAGAAAATTGATCATATTTACAGTCTGAAAAAACATTTTGCTGAAAGAATAAATGAGGTTCAGGGAACACATTTAAATGCTATACCTAAAACAGTAAATGGAAACAGTTGTGATTTGGATATAAATGCAACAGCACCACATATTGTAAGTGTGAGCTTTGATAAGATAAAAGCCGAAGTACTTTTACATGCTCTGGAGGAAAAGGGTGTATACGTTTCATCAGGTTCAGCATGTTCATCAAATCATCCGGGTATCAGCAGTACTTTACAGGCTATTGGAGTAAAGAAAGAATTGCTTGATTCAACATTGAGATTCAGTTTTTCAAGATATACCACTATGGATGAGATTGATTATTGCATTGATGTTTTGAAAGAGCTTGTTCCTATTTATTCAAAATATACAAGGAAGTAATATATATTGTCATCCTAAACAGCGCGAAGGATCTTGATATTTTCAATGCTTAAAAACGTTATAAGAAATAAGGAGTTTATAAATGAAATACAAGGCATTTTTGATAAAATATGCGGAAATAGGTATCAAAGGCAAAAACAGATATGTCTTTGAAGATGCTTTATGTGACCGTGTAGCAGAAAAACTTGCTAAGGTTGCAGACGGTTTCGAAGTAGTACGTGAACAGGGAAGACTTAAAGTAAACTGTCCCGATGTTTATGATTATGACGAAGCCATCGAACAGATGAAAAAGGTTTTTGGTGTCTATGAGATATGTCCGGCGTATGTTATAGAGGATGCATCCTGGGACAGCCTGACCAAGGGTGTTGGTGAGTATGTAGGAGAAAGATATCGAAATACACCTCATACATTTAAGGTTGAAGCCCGCAGATCCGATAAATCATATCCCATAACTTCACCCCAGATATGTGCAGATATGGGAGAGTATATCTTAAATAATTTCTCTGAATTTAAGGTTAATGTACATAATCCCGAGATACTTTTATATGTTGAGATCAGAAACTATGCTTATGTATATTCGGATAAAGTAAAAGGTTTGGGCGGTATGCCTGTCGGTGCAAACGGACATGCCATGCTGCTTCTGTCAGGCGGTATTGACAGTCCTGTAGCTGGATATATGGTATCAAAGCGCGGTGTTACCATCGACGCTGTATATTTCCATGCTCCGCCTTATACTTCTGAGAGGGCAAAGCAGAAGGTAGTGGACCTTGCCAGGCTGATCAGCGTATATACCGGTCCCATAAGACTTCATGTAGTAAACTTTACTGATATACAGCTTGCCATTATTGATAAATGTCCCAGAGATGAGCTGACGATCATTATGAGACGTTATATGATGCGTATAGCCGAACATTTTGCATATGAAAAGAAATGCCAGGCTCTTATCACAGGCGAATCCATAGGTCAGGTGGCAAGCCAGACTCCTCAGAGCCTGATTGCTACAAATGCGGTATGTACTTTGCCTGTTTACAGGCCTCTTATAGCATTTGACAAGCAGGATATTGTGGATATAGCTGAAAAAATCAATACTTATGAGACTTCGATACAGCCTTATGAGGACTGTTGTACCATTTTCGTGGCTAAACATCCCGTAACAAAGCCGTATCTGAATATTATTGAGAGATCTGAGAAGAAACTGACCGGTACGATAGAAGCATTGGTTGAAAAGGCTATAAACGAGACTGAGATTATTGAAGTAAGTGAATGATCATAAAAGAAAACGGCAGCTTAGTGCTGCCGTAGACTTTTTTGTTTAATTCAATTGTTAAGCCACGATGTAAGGCTTTAAGCTCTCGATGATCTCGTCGAACTGATCCTCTGAATGTATATTGAGTTCTATAGGCTTTGAAAGATCAAGTGAGAAGATACCCATGATAGACTTAGCATCAATTACATATCTTCCTGAAACAAGATCGAAATCAGACTCGTACTTTGAAACTGTGTTTACAAATGACTTAACTGCATCGATTGAACTTAAACTGATTTTAACTGATTTCATTTTCATTCTCCTTTCTTTAGGAAACCCTGTTTTTGTTTCCTTCTGTGCTATAGTATAACTTGACTTTGTGCTAATGTCAACACTTAGATTTGCCAAAATTTAAGGTTTTTTTAGGAGATGTCTTATCAATTATTTAGTTTTATGATGAATGAGCAGAAAAATCTTTTGTGCATTTTATACAATTAGGGGCATAAAATATAATTTTCTCGTTCAATATGAATACATTTAGCAGTAAAAATGGAGGTTTTATGACTCATAAAGCGGCTCTATTGTCTTTGGGATGTAAAGTTAACTCCTATGAGACTGAGCGAATAAGAGAAGATTTAGTTGAAAAAGGCTTTGAAATAGTTGATTTTGATGAAATAGCAGATGTATATATCATAAATACATGTTCTGTCACCAATATAGCTGACAGAAAATCCAGACAGATGCTGCACAGGGCAAAAAGTCTGAATCCTGAAGCTGTTATTGTTGCTACGGGCTGTTATGTTCAGACCGAAAAGGATAAGGATAAGCTGAACGAGGTGGCAGACATCCTGATCGGAAACAATCATAAGGGTGAGATAGCTGATGCAATATTACAGTTTTTTACTGATGTATCTGCTAATAAAGTAACGGATAATACAAATACTGATTCTGATATTGAAAATGACAATGTTATCGGTAATGAAAAATATCTGGAAGATATAGCTTGTGAAAAGCAGGTTGAAAGCTTCTCTATCAACGATTATCCGGAAAGAAGCCGTGCATTTGTAAGGATTGAGGACGGATGTAATCAGTTTTGCTCGTACTGCATAATACCATATGCAAGAGGCAGAGTACGTTCAAGAGATGAAGCGGATATACTTGACGAAGTAAGAGCCCTGGCAGGAAAAGGCTTTAAAGAAGTAGTGCTTACAGGAATACATATATCATCTTACGGCTTGGATAACTACGAAAAATTCATGAAGAATGTGTCTATCATAGAATTTAACAGTGCACCTTTGCTTAGTTTAATTAAGAAAATATCTGAAGTTAAGGGCATAGAAAGGATAAGACTTGGTTCACTGGAGCCCAGGATCATCACAAAGGAGTTTGCTTTAGCACTAAAGGAAATACCTTCGGTTTGTCCGCATTTTCATCTGTCACTCCAAAGCGGCTGCGATACGGTGCTTAAGAGGATGAACCGCCATTATACTATGCAGGAATTTCTTGATAAATGTACCATCCTGCGTGAAGTATTCGACAGACCGGCTATTACTACCGATGTTATAGTCGGTTTCCCCGGAGAGACGGAGGAAGAGTTTAAAGAATCTTATGATAAGTGCAAAGAGGCAGCATTTGCCAAGATGCATATCTTTAAATACTCAAGACGACGCGGAACGGTAGCTGACAGGATGCCCGGACAGCTCACCGAAAAGGTAAAGCATGAACGAAGTGTTAGCCTTCAGCAACTCGATGATGCAATGAGAGATACCTATAACGGATCATTTATAGGTGAGACAGTAAAGATACTGGTGGAGGAAATCGTCGAAGAAAGCAGTGAAATCTATGCTTTAGGCCTCACAGAGAGGTATGTTCAGGTGAAATGTTCGATTGGGGCTCTGAGTGTGTCAAAGAGAAACGTCCCCAATGACACACCTGAGATGTGTCAAAGAGAACCGTCCATAGTGACACACCGAGTGGAATGTCCCAATGTAAACCAATATATTAACCAGATTCTCTCCGTCAGGATTGAAAGTATATTAAAAGATGGCATTCTTTTGGGAAAAGTACAAAAAAACACTTGAAATACTTAGGATTCTAGGTTATAATGAAGTGATACAAAAAAAGGCACGTGCACGCCTGTAAAAGATGCGCAGAAATGGGGTTTTTACAAATGGAACAAAGAGGAGATACACAGTACTTCAGACCGGTCAATGACAGCGCTAATCTCGTTAAGGACACTATTGAGGATGTATATACCGCGCTTACTCAGAAGGGCTACAACCCTGTAAGCCAGATCGTTGGTTACATCATGTCGGGTGATCCTACCTATATCACCAGCCATAACGGTGCCAGGAGCCAGATTATGCGTGTTGAGCGTGATGAGATCATCGAGGAGCTCTTAAAGGAGTACATCGATATCAATTTCAGGTAATAGGATATATATGAGTAGGATAATTGGACTTGATTTTGGTGCCATGACCTGTGGCGTGGCTATCAGTGATGAGCTTTTGATCACTGCACAGCCCAAAGAGACCATCAGAAGGACTCATGAGACCAAACTTAGAAAGACTCTGGCTCGTATCGAAGAGCTGATAGCTGAGTACGGAGTTGATAAAATAGTGCTCGGCCTCCCCAAAAAGCTGGATAACACCGAGGGAGAAAGAGCAGAAAAATGCAGGGAGTTTGCGGCTGCTCTTGAGAGAAGGACAGGACTCTCTGTGATTTTATGGGATGAAAGACTTACAACTGTAGAGGCATCCCGTGTTTTGGACGATGTAGGATACGGTTATGTTAAAAAAGGCGAAGTTATAGACAAGCTCGCTGCAGTCATCATACTGCAGAGCTATCTTAACTATTTGTCTAATACAAAATAACCGGATATACAGGATAGGATCATAAGATGGAAGATAATAAGGATGCTAAACTTATAAAGTTTACGACCGATGATGGAAACGTCATCAATCTTTATGCTATAGCTGATACTAAGCTTAACGGCAAAAACTATATACTGGTGACAGACAGCGAAGACGATATGGAGGCTAATGCCTATATATTAAAGGAGCTGGCTTCGGATAACAAAGAAGTAGCTTATGCACTGGTAGATGACAAGAAAGAACTTGATGCAGTCGGTGAAATCTTTAACGAGCTGCTTGATGATGTTGATATTGTCGATGATGTCGATGAAACTAAATAATCGTGGAGAATAGATTTTGAGTAAGAAAGAAACAGAAATAATAGAAGAGCCGGAGCTCCCTTCAGTCAAGGTTATACCTTTAGGCGGTCTGGAGCAGATAGGTATGAATATCACAGCCTTTGAATATGATGATTCCATCATAGTAGTGGACTGTGGTATTGCATTTCCTGAGGATGATATGCTGGGTATAGACCTGGTCATCCCGGATGTATCGTATCTGAAGGATAATATAGATAAAGTAAAGGGCTTTTTCATAACTCACGGACATGAGGATCATATTGGTGCACTGCCTTATGTACTTAAGGATATATGTGTACCCGTATATGCTACATGTCTTACTACTGCGCTTATAGAAAATAAGCTCAGAGAGCATGAGATGCCCAAGAAAGTTAAGATAAAGACCGTGAAATACGGTCAGAGCGTTAATGCCGGTGATTTCAGGGTTGAATTTATCAGGACCAATCACAGTATAGCTGATGCAGCAGCACTGGCTATCTTTTCACCTGCAGGTGTTATAGTTCATACAGGTGACTTTAAAGTGGATTATACTCCGGTATACGGAGAGACCATAGATCTGCCCCGTCTAGCAGAGCTCGGGAAAAAGGGCGTTCTTGCTCTTATGTGCGACAGTACCAATGTACTTCGTCCCGGATATACGATGTCTGAAAAGACAGTGGGCAAGACATTTGATACCATATTCATGGAGAACAGTGACCGCAGGATCATAGTGGCTACCTTCTCGACCAATGTCGACCGTGTACAGCAGATCATTAATTCGGCTGAGAAATACGGCAGAAAAGTGGTAGTTGAAGGCAGGAGCATGGTAAACGTTATCTCTACTGCCTGCGAGCTTGGATATATTACTGTTAAAGAGGGTACTATCATTCCTATAGAGCAGATGAAGAGCTATAAGGATGAAAAGACTGTACTGATCACTACAGGCAGCCAGGGAGAAGCCATGGCAGCTCTTTCCAGGATGGCGGCCAATATTCATAAAAAGGTGACCATCAAGCCCGGAGATGTAGTAATATTCAGTTCTTCAGCCATCCCCGGTAATGAAAAGAATATTTTCAAGGTTATCAACGAACTGAGCATGATCGGAGCAAAGGTTATATTCCAGGATGCTCATGTATCCGGACATGCCTGCCAGGAGGAGATAAAGCTTATTTACTCACTGGTTAAGCCCAAGTATGCCATACCTGTTCACGGTGAGTACAGATTCCTCACCGCACATAAGGAGTTGGCTGTAAATATGGGTGTTGAGAAGGATAATGTATTTATCCTCTCATCGGGCGATGTTTTGGAGCTTAATGAAGAAAAAGGTGTCCTGACCGACAAGGTTAAGGTCGGTGCCGTTATGGTAGACGGTCTTGGTGTCGGAGATGTAGGAAATATCGTACTTCGTGACAGACAGCAGTTGTCTGAGAGCGGACTTATTGTAGTATCTCTTACATTTGATTCCGCTACCGGTGAGGTACTGGCCGGTCCCGATATTTCTTCAAGAGGTTTTGTATATGTCAAGGAGGCCGAGGAACTTATAGAGGCTCTTGAGGGTGAGGTTATAGCTACTTTGGATCTTATCAGATCCAGGGAGATAACCGATCAAAATAAGATGAAATCACTGATCAGGGACGATCTTGCTGATTTCCTGTGGAAGAGGATGAAGAGAAGACCTATCATCCTTCCGGTATTTATGGAGGTCTAAAATGAGCAGATATGTAAATGCGAAGGGTACCGGCAGGTCCTCAGGTACCAGAGTACTTCTTCGTATGACCGGCGGTTTTTTGTCCGTCTGTCTCAATGTTGTGATATATGTAGTCCTGATTTACTTTTTGATCAAGGCTGTTAATATATCATATGATTACGCATATAGGATTTTTGGTGATGTTGCCGTAGAGGAGGCTCCCGGCAGGGATGTGAAGATCCAGATACTTAAGGGTGAGTCCACTATGAACATTGCCACAAAGCTTGAGACCAATAAGTTGGTTTCCGATAAGTATTCTTTCTTCATCAAGGTTCAGCTTGGAAATCTGGCATCGGGTAGTAAGGATGAAAACAGTTCAAAGAAAAAGTACGATATAAAGGGTGGTACCTATGTATTGAACACTTCGATGAACTACGATGAGATCCTGGCCATGATATGTGATGCCAAGAATTCGATAGAGGGAGAAGTTACCGTAGAAGATGCTGAGGCTTCACCATGATTGTTAATGAACATATTGAAGGATATATAGATTCTTTGATACCGGATTTGCCGGATGATTTAAGAGATTTAGAAGAGTGGGCACTCGCAAACGGGGTGCCCATAATAAGAAAATCCATGCAGCAGTTTCTTAAAGTGATTTTGTTGGAAAGGAATCCATTGAAAATCCTTGAGATTGGCACTGCCATTGGGTTTTCAACTTTGTTTTTGGAGCGTTTTTCCAGGCCTGAAACAGAGATAACAACTATAGAAAAAGTCGAAATGAGACTAAAAGATGCCAGAAAAAACCTTGCCGGTCACGATCGGATAAGGTTGATCGAAGGCGATGCTTTAACGGTACTTGATAATATGGTTCTGAATCATACCGAAAGATATGATTTTATTTTTTTAGATGCTGCTAAGGGTCAGTATCCTGAGTTCTTAAAGCCCATAAAGACATTGCTTAATCCCGGCGGGATGCTGGTTACGGATAATGTACTTCTTGAGGGCAGTATCGCAGAGTCCAAGTTTTCCATAGAGAGACGTGACCGGACGATACATAAGAGGATGAGGGAGTACTTATATGAACTTACTCATTCGGATGATTTTGAGACAGTGATATTACCTGTTGGGGACGGTGTTGCAGTTTCAATAAATAAGGAGAAATAGTTTGAGAAAGCCTGAATTACTTATGCCGGCGGGGAGCCTGGATGTTTTGAAAACAGCTTTTAGATTCGGTGCCGATGCTGTTTATGTCGGAGGAGATATGTTTTCTCTGAGGGCAAAGGCTCATAACTTCTCGGATGATGAGTTAAAGGAAGCTGTTGAATACGCACATAGTATAAATAAAAAAATATATGTGACTGTTAACATCACGGCTCATAATAATGATCTTGATGGTCTTAAGGATTATCTGGCATTTCTTGGAATGATAAAACCCGATGGTTTTATCATAAGTGATCCCGGTGTATTTGAACTGGCAAAGGAATACGCTCCCGATGTAGAGAGGCATATAAGTACACAGGCCAATAACGTAAACTACCAGACCTTTAAGTTCTGGTATAACCAGGGTGCAAAGCGCATCGTTTCTGCTAGGGAGCTGACACTTGCTGAAATTAAAGAGATAAGGCAAAACATTCCGGATGACTGTGAGATAGAGAGCTTTATCCATGGTGCGATGTGTATTTCTTACTCCGGCAGATGCTTGCTCAGTAATTATCTGACAGGCAGGGATGCTAACCTCGGTGAATGCACTCATCCGTGCAGATGGAAATATTATATCAGTGAAGAAACCAGACCGGGTGAGTATTTCCCGATAGAAGAAAATGAGAGAGGTACATATATTTTTAATTCCAAGGACCTCTGCATGATAGACCATATCCCTGAGATAGTGGATGCCGGTATAGATTCTTTAAAGATCGAAGGCAGGATGAAGACAGCTCTCTATGTTGCAACCATAGCGAGAGCATACAGAAATGCGATAGATACATATTTTGAGAATCCTGAAGAGTATAAAGCAAATGTCCCCACGTATCTTGAAGAGATCGCTAAGTGTACCAACAGGATGTTTACCACAGGCTTTTATTTCGGTAAACCTACCGCTGAGTCCATGGTATACGGTGAAAGCACTTATGTAAAGGATTTCGTGTATCTGGGGACACTGATAAATGTACAGACTGAACATTCCCTTGATATAAGCACAAAATGTGAACTGATACAAAAAAACAAATTCTGTGTAGGTGATGAGATAGAACTTTTATCACCCGGCAGTCTTGATATAAAGACATGCAAAGTACTTAAGATCACTGACAGTGATGGCAATGATATGGAGAGCTGTCCGCACGCTTCACAAAGGATATTTGTTTATCTGGATATAGAAGCGGAACCAGGAGATTTACTTAGACGAGGACCCATTATGTAAAAAATGTGTCAAACGGTAACTATTGACACATATAAGAGGTATTGTAGATGCAGCAATTATCAAGGTTGATACTGAAAAATTTAGCAGCAGATGAACTGACATATTCAAGAGGTATTTATCTGTACAGAAATGGACAGGTAAAGAGTATTACATGCCTTAAAACCGGTCAGATGCGTATCGTTGTTAATGATGTGTTTGACTATACAGTGATAATAGATGACAAAGAAAAAGATAATGAGGATGACGATGCAGTTATCAGATTTTCGTATAGCTGTAACTGCGCTTCGTCGCTCAAGGATAAAGAAAGTGGGGCCTGCAAACATGTTATAGCCGGCCTTTTTGCTATTTTAAAGACACAGGAAAAAGAAAAACTGATGAAGCAGCCCACACCCGAAGACAGGCGTGCCTGCTCAGTTCTTGACTTTTTCCAGGCACAGGAAGACCTTGATTTTGCTAAAAATGTATTTCATATCGAGCCTATAATTACGGTACCAGAGATCATGAGCAAGGCTGATTCAAATGCCTATCTGTCGATTAAGGCAGGCCGTGAAAAGCTATATAAGGTACAGACTTTAAAGAAGTTTATCTTTGATTACGTAAAGCAGACCGATATTACTCTCGGAAAGGATTTTTCTTTCGTTTTCAGAGAGTGCGAATTTGACAGGTCTTCCCAGAATATACTTGATTTCATACTTGAGATGTACCAGATATTCGGTATGGATGAGAGCCTGGACAGTAAAAAGTTCTTCTATAAATCAACACTTACCATCAATCAGACATTACTTAAGAAACTGCTGCTGATACTCGGCAGAAACACCTTTACGCTCAATCTGTACGGAAAAGTATATGAAAACGTAAGAGTGTTTAAGGAAAATCCCAATATTAAATATGATCTTGATATAGTTGAAGATACCATTATGTTTGACTACCGTGACAAGGAAGCTGTGCTCCCTCTTTCTAAAAACGGTGATCTGATCTACTATAATGGTGCTGTTTTTATGCCCACACCTCAGTTTAAGCGTAATTATGCTCCGTTTTTTAATGCTCTGGGTGCAGATAAGCCTGCATTGCTCTTTAGAGGTGAAAACAAGCAGCGTTTTCTTGAAGAAGTACTGCCTAAGATCGGTGACAGCATGGATATAGATATCCCCGAGGAGCTTCAGGACAGATATATCAGTCCCGAATTACATGCGTCTGTATACTTTGACAGGTATAACAACGGTATTAAGGCAGATCTGCATTTCATATATGACAAATTTGAATTTTCAAGCTTTGAGAATCCTGATTCCGACTATTATATCATTATCAGACAGAAGGATAAGGAAGACAAGCTCCGCAATATACTTGAAAACTACGGTTTTGAGCCCAGGAGTAATTTCTATCTGTTAAAGTCTGAGTCGGCTATATATGATTTCCTGCTCAGTGAAAAGACAGACCTGCTAGAGCAGGCTGAAGTATACTATTCAGAGGACTTTAAGAAACTTAAGGTTCGTACAGGCGGCAACTTTAATATAGGCCTCAGAGTCAGCAGTAAGATGGACCTGCTCGAGATGAACTTCGATTTCGAGAATATGTCTAATGACGAGCTTAAAGCTCTTTTCAGAGCTCTTAAGGTACGTAAGAAATATTACAGAATGTATGACGGCAGCTTCATAAACCTTGAAGATGGGGATATGGAGAGGCTCTCCGATATATTGGATAATCTGGGTGTTACCTCGAAGAATATCGATGACACCGGTATCCTGCTGCCTAAGAGCAATGCATTTTATCTTGACGATGCGCTTGAAAAGAGCGGTTTTAAGGTAAATAAAAACAAAGAGTTTAAGGAACTCATCGAGAGGATAACCAAGGCAACTGAGACGGATTATGATCTGCCTCAGGGTATAAATGCGACTTTACGAGGCTACCAGACTACGGGCTATAAGTGGATGATGACTCTGGCTGCAAACAGTCTGGGCGGAATACTTGCCGATGATATGGGTCTTGGTAAGACTCTGCAGGCTATATGCTATATAACAGGCAAGAAGCAGAGACAGGAAGAGGAGCACAACCAGTTCCTGATAGTATGTCCGAGCTCCATCATATATAACTGGATGGATGAGATTAACAACTTTGCTCCTGACCTTAAATGCCAGGTTGTAGCCGGTAATCCCAACGAAAGATATCATATGATAGAAAACAGCGGTGAGTACGATATACTTATCACTTCGTATCCGCTGATCAGACGTGATGTTCAGTATTACAAGAAGATAATATTTAATACCATATTCCTGGATGAGGCTCAGTTTATCAAAAATGCCGCATCCTTGAATGCTCAATGTGTAAAACAGCTTAAGGCTGACCATAGATTTGCGCTTACAGGTACTCCTATAGAAAACTCATTATCGGAGCTTTGGTCATTGTTTGATTATATTATGCCAAACTTCCTTATGACTCACTCAAGGTTTACCGTAAGATATGAAAAGCCCATCATCAACGGTGATGAAAAGGCCATATCCGATCTTAATTCACGTATCAGACCTTTCATCCTTCGAAGGATGAAGAAGGATGTGCTTAACGACTTACCTGATAAGCTCGAGGAAAAGATGCTGACAGATATGACGGACGAGCAGCGTAAGGTATACCTTGCGTATATGAACGAACTTAAGACTGATATATTTGGAGAGATCCAGGAGAACGGTTTAGAGAAAAGCAGGATCAAGATACTTGCGGCACTTACCAGGCTGCGTCAGATATGCTGTCATCCCTCTACATTTTTATCTAACTATAAGGGTGGAAGCGGTAAGCTTGATCTGCTCCTGCAGCAGATAACCAATGCTATAGCAAACGGACACAGAACCATCGTATTCTCGCAGTTTACCGGTATGCTGGATATCATAAAGCAGGAGTTTGAAGCAAAAGAGATAGAGTTCTTCTATCTGGATGGTGCTACTCCTCCCAAAGAGAGACTTGAGATGGCGAAGGAATTTAATGACGGAAAAGGTCAGGTATTCCTTATATCACTGAAAGCCGGCGGTACAGGTCTTAACCTGATCGGTGCGGATACCGTCATACATTATGATCCCTGGTGGAACCCGGCTGTAGAGGAGCAGGCTACAGACAGAGCATACCGTATAGGTCAGACCAACGATGTATATGTATTGAAACTGCTCACCCGCGGTACCATTGAGGAAAAGATTTACAAATTACAGCAAAAGAAAAAAGAGCTCCTCGACTCAGTCATTACCGCAAACGGAGTGTTTATCGATACATTGACCAAGGAAGAGCTCGAAGATATCTTCTCGTATAATTAAGACTCCTCAGAAGTTCCTTCAAGACGGTTGAATACCATGTCGTATCCGTCGTTACCATAGTTGAGGGAACGGTTTACACGGCTGATGGTAGCGGTAGAAGCACCGGTCTTTTCAGCAATCTCAAGATAGGTTTTGCCGGAGCGGAGCATCTTAGCTACTTCAAAGCGCTGGGAAAGTGAAAGGATCTCATTAATGGTGCAGACATCCTCAAAGAATGTGTAGCATTCTTCCTTGGACTTAAGGGTAAGGATACCATCAAACAGGTAATCAACAGCGTCGGTATGTAATTTGTTATTCATATTAATTTCATCCTTTAAAATTTTAATTTTTTTACACTATACAATTTTATCACTTTAAATAAGTAAAGTCAACTATTTTTTTAATAAAGGAATCAGATATGTCAACTTTAAAAAAAGGCCTGGATTATGAGGGCAAGGTAATAAAATCAATTTATCCGAACAAAGGTATAGTCGAATGTGAGGGTGAAAAGATAGCAGTAAAGAATGTTTTGGAGGGACAGAAGGTTTCTTTCAGACTTTCTAAAGTAAGAAACGGAAGACATGAAGGAAAACTCATTGATGTCATCGAAAGATCCCCAATAGAGACACAGGAGCCTTTTTGTCCGCATTTCGAATTCTGCGGAGGCTGTACATATCAGCGCTTATCATATGAAGATCTGTTGAATATGAAAGCAGATCAGGTAAAAACCATACTGGATGAAGCAATAAACGGACAGTATGACTATGAATTTATGGGTATAGCTGCCAGTCCCAACGAAAAAGCATATCGAAACAAGATGGAGTTTTCCTTCGGAGATTCGTGTAAGGACGGAGAGCTTACCCTTGGACTGCATAAAGCCGGCAGCTTCTATGATATACTTCAGATCACTGACTGTAAGATAACAAACGATGATTATAACATCATAGTCAGATTCACTATAGAGCTTTGCAGGGAATGGGGACTAACATATTGTCATAAGATGTCCCATGAAGGTTATCTCAGGCATTTGCTCATAAGAAGGGCTGCTACGACAGGGGAAATACTTGTAAACATAGTAACTACTTCCCAGTGGGCATCAAAAACAAAAGAGATACTTGATGATGAGGAGCATTTCCTTAAAGAATACACGGACGGACTGCTTGCACTCAATCTTAACGGCAGTATCGTTGGTATACTTCACAGTATAAACGATGATCCTGCTGATGCAGTAAAAGCAGATAAAACCCTTATTTTACATGGCAAGGATTTCTTTTTTGAAGAGATACTCGGACAGATATTTAAGATTACAACCTTCAGCTTTTTCCAGACAAACTCTTTTGGTGCTGAAGTACTTTACAAGATAGTTCGTGACTTTGTCGGTGATACAAAGGATAAGGATGTGTTTGACCTGTATTCCGGTACGGGTACCATAGCACAGATACTTGCACCTGTTGCCAAAAGCGTTACAGGAGTTGAGATAGTACCGGAGGCAGTGGAGTCGGCCAAGATGAATGCTGCGCTTAACCTGCTTTCAAACTGTGAGTTTATCTGCGGAGATGTGTTAAAGGTACTCGATGATCTCAAAACCAAGCCTGATCTGATAGTGCTCGATCCTCCGAGAGAAGGCATACATCCCAAAGCTCTCACAAAGATCATAAACTATGGTGTTGATACCATTGTTTATGTATCGTGTAAGCCCACAAGTCTTGCCCGAGATCTGGAAATGCTTAACGCTAACGGCTATAGGGTAGTAAAGGCTAAATGTTGTGATATGTTCCCCTGGACAGTACATGTTGAAACTGTTGTGCAGCTTAAGCGCAGCTAAAACTGTGTTTAGAAAGACATAAAGTTTTGGAGGGCGATTTATGTTACAATTTATCATAGATTACCAACTTGATATAATGTTTGCGCTGATATGCATATGCGGATTTTCAGCTTTCTGCGTATGCGTGACTACTACGCTCTCAAAAAGGAGAAAGATTTCTCTTGTCCTGATCGAACTGACTGTTGTATTCATGCTCGTTTTTGACCGGTACAACTATATATTTATGGGTGATTCAAGTGAATTGGGTTACTATATGATACGTATCAGTAACTTTGTATTATTTTTCACAACCATCTTTGTATTGGGTGTATTCAACTTATATCTGAAAGACTTATTCTATATTAATGAAGAAGACGGAAAGACATCAAAACTCCTGCTGTTAACCGATATTCTTGTTGCTGTGGGTATTGGTTTGCTTATTATTTCTCAATTTACAGATTTGTATTATTATTTTGATGAATCAAATAATTACTATAGATCGTCCGTATATTTCATCAGTTATATTTTCCCGTTACTGACTATTATTATTGAACTGATAGTCATAATTAAAAACAGGAAAAAGATATCTAAAAAGATCTGCTTTTCACTGATTCTTTTTATTGTAGGCCCGGTAATAGCTTCACTTATCCAGCTTTTTGTATACGGATTATCGATTACTTCGATTTTTGTAGCTGTTCTGGCTATTGTACTGTTCTTATTTGCACTAATGGATCTTAATGAGACAGTTAGCCGTGCCAATGAAAAAGAGATACAGTATCTGAAAAACTCCCAAAAGAGTACGCAGCGTCTGTTTGAACAGACGGCTACAGCCCTTGTAAACTCGATCGATGCAAAGGATAAGTATACACACGGACATTCATCACGAGTGGCTGAGTATTCCAGAAAGATTGCAGAGATGAGCGGCAAGAGTGAGAAGGAATGCTATGAAGTATATTATGCAGCTCTTCTTCATGATGTTGGAAAGATCGGTATAAAGGATTCTATTATAAATAAAGTCGGACGTCTGGATGATAATGAATATGAACAGATAAAGAGGCATCCCGAGATAGGTCAGGGCATACTTTCAGGTATCAGTGAGTTCCAATATTTAAGTATAGGTGCAAACTACCATCATGAAAGATATGACGGTAAGGGTTATCCGGAAAAGCTTAAAGGTGAGGATATCCCTGAGATAGCCAGGATTGTGGCTGTAGCCGATGCTTATGATGCTATGTCATCAAAGAGAAGCTACAGGGATCCCATACCTCAGCAGAAGATACGTGAGGAATTTGTAAAGGGCTCAGGTACTCAGTTCGATCCTAAGTTTGCAAAGATCATGATACACCTGATCGATCTCGATGAAGAATACGAGATGCAGGAAAAGGAAGAAATAAAAGAACTTTCAGGCAGAAGAGAACTTATATGTAAGGAATACAGAAGCGAGATATCAGAAGGTATCTTACTTCTTGAAAACATTACAACCATACATCTTAACAGTTCACCCAAGGTTAGTGAGACAGGTGTGGTAGGAATGCCTTCGATAGTATTGTTTGATTCGCTTGACGGTCGCGTATATACCGATGAGAAGATGAAGAAGGATATGAACTACACCGAATACGGGGAGATACGTTTCGATGGAAAGACAGTGCTTGATGCTGCCCGCAAGATGAAGGTAGAAGAAAAGGAAAATGCAGATGTGGGCAAACTGCTTAACAAACCTAATGAGAAAGGCTATATCATCGAAGGAGTTAAGATTTCCGATCATGTTTTAATCAGGATCATGAGTCCTGAGCATACAACAGAGATCACGGTGGCTTTGCCTGACAGCACCAGATACTGTTATGTGGGTCTAACAGGTGAATACTGTGATATAAGCGATGTTGTGATCAATAAGGATGATAAGGCTGTAAGTGAGGACTATATAACACGTATTGCTGAAAAGGTAAGCTTTATCAACGGACCGGAAGGTGATGTACCCAATGTTCAGGTAGACGGATACAGAACTGCATCTACTATCGGTATACCTATCAACGACGGCATGTGTGTAGCTTTTCATGGCATGAGCCTGCCTACAGCAAGGCTGGTATGGCATACACCGTTTATCGTATTATTCTATGCCGATGATGGAAAGGTTAACGGTGTAAACTACAGGGAATTTGCTCTTATCAGGCTTGACGGGGAAAATTGGGAAACCGGTGGATTTGCCGAGAATAAGATAATAGTTAACAAGGCAGAGGCGTTCAGCGGATGGGATGAATGGAGAGCGTTTAACAGAAACGGCTTTGATTCAACCGTCAGATTTGAAAAAAAGGAAAGTACGGTTACTACTTATACCGATAATGACGGAATTTTTATTAAAAATATTACGAAAGTAAACGGAAAAGCCGATATAATATATATGGCACTGACCGGCGATCAGGTAGCCATAACCAATATAAAACTTACCGGTGCAGAGTTGTTTGAACGAATGATGGCCGGTGAAAATATAAATGAAATACATGAAAATGCCATAGAAAAGGTCAGATCCTCAATAGTTAAGGTATACAGAAACGGAAAGGGTGAAGACGAGGCTCTTGCCATGACAGAGAGACTGTCTGCTACAAGCGGTCTGGAAAAGAAGGCTAAGCTTCACCTTAGATTGCTTGCAGAAGAGCTTATGGGTATGGTAAAGACTGTTGCAGGCGATGTAAATGCCGAGTATTATCTTGAGGTTTCTGGCAGGGATTATGAACTTCATTTGAACTCCGAAATTGAAATTACTCCGGAAATGAAGGAACAGTTAACTGCTAAAAAGTCCAGGGATAATTCTGATTCCAAGGGATTTATGAGCAGGTTAAGAGGCATGATAGCTTCAGTGCTTGTTTCCAAAAATGAAAATGAATTTTCATGGAATATGGAAGAATACAGGACAGAAGTTAAACGCAGGATGGATCAGAATGATAAGAAGTCTGCAAATGCTTGTGACGAACTTGAAAAATCAATCCTTGCTAACATTGCGGATGATGTAAGCGTTAAGGTTAACGGAAATAATGTTGAGATCGTAGTTTATCGTAAATTCTAAAAAATTGTCATTCCGGGATAAATTGCTCCTTTCGGGAGTATCCGGTGATAGAGCGACCGTCTTTTAGCCGTTTTTAAAAGATATATTTTTTTACATCATCTTATAGAAAATCTCTTGTATATTAGGAGTATGTGGAAATGAAGAAACTGAAAAAAGCTGACTATATAATTATATTTGTATTGGTAATTATAGTCGGCCTTATCGTCTTTGTTAATATTTTAGGAAATGATACTGATGAAAATCAGGGTACTGGAACTGAAAATATCGCAACAAAAATAAGTGATTTTGACGGACATAGACTCGGAATTAAGGTTGGATCCAGCTTTGAGCAGCCTACGATGGAAAATTTTCCTAACAGTGAGTATGATTATCTCGATACCGACAGTGATCTGTTACTTGCTTTACAATCAGGTAAGATTGACGGTTTTATAGAAGATGAGCCTGTTGTAAGGCTGATGTGTATGGAAAATTCTGAGCTTGCATATTTTGTTAACCCTATTAACAAAGAGGATTATCATCTTGGTTTTCCTAAAGATGATGCTAAATCAGAAGTAGTAAAGAAACAGTTTAATGAACTCCTGAAAAAACTATGGAATAACGGCGAAATTGACAGATTAATTTATAAATGGATAGATGGTCCTGAAGAGCAAAAAGTACTTGATGATTATAACTTATCCGGGTCAAATGGAGAACTGATCATTGCCATACAGCCTGATCATCCACCTTTTACCTACTATAAAGACAATAAACTTGTCGGATATCTGGTTGAACTTAGTTTAATATTCGGTAAAGAATATGGATACAGCATCAGGTTTGAAGGTTCAAAGATCTCTTCAATGATCGTTGGTTTGTCTACCGGTAAATATGATATTGCTGCCTCGGCTATGACAATGACTGAAGAAAGATCAAAGAGTATTGATTTTTCAGATGTAATATATCATGGCGGTATGATGTTCGTTACCAGAGCATCGAGTGTTAACGGTTCTCTGGTTAGAAGTAATGACAGTGATAACGAAAACAGCAGGGTTTCGGATTTTAACGGCAGGATAATAGGCATAAAGACAGGATCTGCAACTGAACCTGTAACTTTCGAAAAATTCCCTAACAGTGAATATAAATATTTCGACACTGGTACAGATTTGATGCTGGCTTTACAGGAAGGTAAGATCGACGGTTTTATAGATGATGAACCGGTGGCAAAACTGATGTGTAGGAGTAATAAGGAATTAGCGTATTTTACTGAACCGTTGGTAATTGATAATTATTCTTTTGCTTTTAAAAAGGATTCGGAACGTGCTAAAAATCTCATGAAGCAGTTTAATGAGATGTTAAATGAGCTATGGACTTCCGGAGAAATTGACAGGCTGATAAATAAATGGACCATAGGACCTGAAGAAGAGCGTACTATTGATGATACGGGTTTAACCGGAGAAAATGGTGAAATAAGTGTTGTGATATTAGCCGATATTCCACCTTTTGCATATTATTACAATAATAAACTTACCGGATACAGTATTGAATTATGTACTTTATTTGCCGTAAAATACGGATATAAGATAGAATATGAAGAGGCTAAAGCTGCATCTATTATAGCCGGTATTACCAGTGGGAAAAATGATATAGGTGCTTCAAACTTTTCAATAACTGAAGAACGCAAAAAGAGTCTTTCTTTCTCAGATACCATATATAAAGGCGGAATGGTACTGGTTGTAAGAAATGAAGATGTTTCAGGCTCAAATATTACAAGCTTTGCAGATAGTAATGAAAGTAAAAGTTCAAATAACGGTAAAACAGAAAAGAATTTCTGGGATAAATTTGTAGACAGCTTTAAGCGTAATTTTACACAGGAAAACAGATGGCAGTTGATACTAAAGGGTGTCGGGATAACCTGCCTTATCACAGTTTTATCAGTTTTGTTCGGATCGGTACTTGCATTCCTTATATGCATGCTACGCAGAGTGGACAGTGTAATAGCCGGTGGAATATGTAATCTGTATGTCAAACTGTTACAGGGTACGCCTGTACTTGTCCTTTTGATGATACTGTATTATATCGTATTCGGAAAATCGGGTATTGAAGGTTTATGGGTTGCGGTAATTGCATTTTCACTTAATTTCGGAGCATATGGTTCTGAGATTATGAAATCCGGTATAGAGAGTATAGATAAAGGACAGAGAGAAGCAGCCTTAGCTCTGGGCTTTACTGAAAATAAAGCATTTTTTAAGTTTATTTTCCCTCAGGCCGCTGTGAGATTCCTGCCCGTATATAAGCAGGAGATCATTTCGCTTCTTAAGAACACTTCAATAGTGGGTTATATAGCGATAAACGATCTGACAAAAGTAAGTGATATTATCAGAAGTCGTACCTTTGAGGCATTTTTCCCTCTTCTTGCTTCTGCAGTAATATATTTTATACTTGCATGGGTAATCTCTGTCATATTGAAAAAGATATTGAAATGTGTGGATCCTAAGCAGAAAAAGAAAACTGTGAAGGGAGTGACAATGAATTGAGTTTATTAAGAATAGAGCATTTAAGAAAAGAATATTCAAATGTTACCCCTTTAAAGGATGTTACGGTAGAGATCAATAAGGGTGATGTCATATCGATCATTGGACCCTCAGGTACCGGTAAATCAACACTTTTAAGATGTCTGAACCAGCTGGAACAGCCTACATCCGGAAAGGTTTTCTTTAACGATGAAGAAATCACCGATCCCAAATGTAAAATGAACCTCGTTAGACAGAAAATGGGTATGGTATTCCAGTCATTTAATCTGTTTGATAACCTGAACATTATTGAAAATATAATGGTTGCTCCCATGAAGCTGTTAAATATGCCTAAGCAGGAAGCATATGATGAGGGAATGAAGCTGTTAAAGAGAGTCGGACTTGCTGAAAAGGCATTTAATCTGCCCTCAGAGCTTTCAGGAGGTCAGAAACAGCGTGTAGCTATCGCAAGAGCAATAGCCATGAAACCGGAGCTGATCCTGTTTGATGAGCCTACATCAGCACTTGACCCTACGATGGTAGGTGAAGTACTTTCGGTTATCAGAAAGCTTGCAAACGAAGGCATGACTATGATGATAGTTACTCATGAGATGAAGTTTGCACGTGATGTTTCAAATCGTATATTCTATATGGATGAAGGCGGTATATGCGAGGACGGTACACCCGATCAGATATTTAATCATCCGAAGAAAGAAAAAACCAGAGTCTTTATCAAGAGGTTAAAACAGTTATTCCTGGAAGTTAAAGATGAAAACTACGATTTTATTGGATTTACATCAGAAATCGAACAGTTTGGAAGAAACAATATGCTGCCTGACAAGCTTATGAGAAATGTACAGCTTGCTTTTGAAGAGATCGTGACTCAGAATCTCGTACCTTACGGAGAGGTATATAATGATCTTTATCCGATTGATGTGATGATAGAGTATTCGGATGCCGATGAAAGCTTAAAGATGGAAATAAACTATTCCTGTACAAGGTATAATCCGTTTAATGAGGGGGACGAGTTGTCTGCAACTCTGATCAGGAAACTGACAAATGATGTGAAGTATTCTTATAAAGATGGAATGAACAACATAAAGATCATATTCAAATAGATAGGAGGTTTAATGTATGAGGATTACGAAAAAAATCAGACGACAGGACATGATAGCATGTGTGCTTTGTGGGGATGCACCATGCAATAAAGTATGTCCCAATTTGAAACCCGGAGATGCTTTAAGGAGTATCTGGTTTGATAACGAGGATATTGCTGCATTAAGGCTGCCGGAAGAAAACCCTTGTATTAAATGTCATGCTCCGTGTGAAGTGGGCTGTGTTAAAAACGGTCAGGTACCGATAAAGGAGCTTATGTCTACTCTGATTGAGGATGTTCGTACCGATTGCGAAATAGATATACCTAAGGATGAAGAAAGACTTAAATGCGATATCTGCGGTATACCTATTGAGAATCCGTTCCTGCTTTCATCTTCAGTAGTTGCATCAACTTACGATATGTGCGCAAGAGCATTTGAAGCCGGCTGGGCAGGTATATGCTTTAAGACTGTTTGTTCACTTGACATACACGAGGCATCGCCCAGATTTTCAGCTATCATAGGAGATAACGGAAGTATTGCCGGTTTTAAGAATATTGAACAGCTTTCAGATCATACCGTAGCCGAGAATATGGCGATATTCAGAAAGTTAAAGAAAAACTATCCTACAAAGTTTATCCTTGCATCCATCATGGGCAAGGATGAGGCTGAATGGGAAGAGCTGTCACGATTGTGTGAAAAGAACGGCGCTGATGCTATAGAGCTTAATTTCTCTTGCCCCAATATGCAGGAGGATGGACTTGGCAGTGATATAGGACAGGTACCGGAGCTTGTAGAAAGATTTACAAGAGCTGCCAAGAGAGGTACAAAGATACCTGTTATAGCTAAGCTTACTCCCAATGTCGCTACCATGAGTCCTGCCGCTGAAGCAGCAATGCGTGGCGGTGCGGACGGTATAGCTGCTATCAATACGATAAAGAGTGTTATAGGTGTTGATCCTTTGACATTCGTTTCAGCGCCTGCTGTAAGAGGAAAATCTGCGATAGGCGGATACAGCGGTAATGCCGTTAAGCCCATAGCACTCAGATTTATTGCAGAGCTTGGCCAGAATAAAAACTTAAATGGATTGCATATCACAGGTATGGGCGGTATTGAGACCTGGAGAGATGCTCTGGAGTTTATACTTATGGGATCGGGGTCCATACAGATAACAACAGCTGTTATGCAGTACGGTTACAGGATCATTGATGACTTAAAGGCTGGACTCAATTATTATCTGAACCAGATGGGCATTAGCAGTGTTAAGGATATCATCGGTGCAGGACTTGATTATATCAGTGATACTACAGACGTTTTAGACCGTAACACTGTATTGTTCCCTAAGTTCAATAAGTCTAAGTGTATCGGATGCGGCAGATGTGAGATATCCTGTAATGACGGAGGACATCAGGCTATCAAGATGATAAACCGTAAGCCTAAGCTTGACGGCAGCAAATGTGTCGGATGCCATCTGTGCATTCTGGTTTGTCCGGAAAATGCGATTTCACCGAGAAAGAAAAGAATTAAAAAGTAATTGATCTTTAACGGAGGGTTTTAATGATGATTTCTAAAACCAAATTAAAATTTGAAATAAGGTTTTTGGCTATACTGTTAAATATTTCTTTCTTGTTATGCTTGATACCGGATTTTTCAGTGAAAGCTGATGAACCGGCTGAAGTTATAGCGGTAAATGATACGATAACTAAAACAAAGTCAGCAAAAAAGGTTAATCTTAAGGGAAGTATCTCAAAGGCTTATTTAAAGAATGGAATTACTGTTAATAAGCTGAGTGTTCTTGTTAAAAATGCTGAGGTTTATGCAGGAGCAAATGTCCTGATTAAGAACCTGTACTGTAATAAAAAGAATTCTTCCGTTATTCTTGAAGCATTAGCCGGTACTGATATCACCGTAAATCTTAAAAAGAAGACTACTCTTACCGTTAAGGGCAGTTCAAATGCCAAGGTTACAGTTAATGTACTTTGCAAAGACTGCAGGATCATAAGTGAGATACCTGTAAATGTAGTTTCAAATTATCCCGTGGATTTTGTATCACCTATGAATGAAAGTCTTGCCGGAAACGAGAAAATATATAACTTAAGCTGGTGGATTGAAAATTATGCAGATGACAGTGTAATACTTACTGATGAGGAGATAGCTTCATTTAATAAAGCAAATTTCAATAATGGATGCGGACTTGTGGACTTAACTGCTTTTGAAAATGATCTGACAACTGAAAAGATCATTGATATGATAAATGATTATTCATTCCCTTCGAAGGAATATGTTAATGGCAGAAAGATCACAGAGGAAGAAAAAGCGGAAATACTCTTAAATCGTAATTTACCTGAGGTAAGGGATGATAGTGCATCTACTGAAAATATTAAGGATGATCTTGATTTAAATATCAGATACGCTATAACAACTCAAAATGCAAGCATCAGGGCATTCCCTACAGATATATTCCTGACAAACACTGTAGGAAAATATGATTATATGCAGGAAACCGGTGTAAATTACTATGAGCCGCTGATAGTCCTTTGGGATTCTAAAGACGGTGAATGGAGTTTTGTACAGACATATGATTATAACGGATGGATGAGAAAAGACTCATTCGGTCTGTGCAGTAAGGAAAAGTTTGACAGTTTGGTTACAGATATAAAGAACGGTGACTATCAGGTATTTAATAAGACCGGTAGATTTTTCCTTGATATCAATACAACAGGTACTATGTTTGCACTTGAAGAATATGTTGAGCCCGAAGATGCTAACGCTGACAATATTGCTGATATCGAAAACCTTCTTGTAACCTTCAGAATGGGCACTCAGATACCCTATAAAGACGGAAAGTTTACCTGGGTATTCAGAAATGAAAAAGGCGAAGCTGAGTTTATGAGCCTCGAAAGAATCTATACAAGTATGGTAAATGACAGTTTTATAGCTGATTATATTTTACCTGTACAGAAATTCACAAAGAATAATCTTCTTTACAGGGCAAATGAAGCACTTGGCACTCCATATTCATGGGGAGACAGTGATGAAAACGGTATGGACTGTTCTTCAACACTTCAGGGATTGTTTAAATGCTTCGGTATTATCATCCCCAGAAATTCATCTCAGCAGATAAAACTCAGTGCGAATATAGTAAATCTTTCAGAAATGAGCTTGACGGAAAAGCTTGATACCATTACAGATCTGCCCATGGGTAGTATACTGTATATGCCCGGACATGTTATGATGTACCTCGGTGAGTATAACGGTATACCTTATATAATCCATAATACCACAGATTCAGCAAGAGATGACAACGGTGTTACATATTTTAATTCATGTGTACTAACATCCATCGGTATCGGAAAGAGCGGATTAACATTATTTGACAAGATAACTTATGCGGTAACTTTTTAAAATCTAGTGAGGTTTTTTATGAATGATTATAAACGTCTTTTGATAATCGATGACTCTGAAGTCGACAGAAGCATACTAAAGAAAATACTCGAGATTGACTTTCACATTTTAGAAGCTGAAAACGGTTTTAAGGGTATGGAGACTCTACTAGAAAACAGGCGTAGGATAGACGGTATACTGCTTGACCTGCATATGCCTGTGCTTGATGGCTTCCACGTGTTGGAGCTTATGAAGGAAAATAAAATAACAGATATACCTGTTATAATCATTACAGCAGAAAGTACAGAACAGAATCTGTTAAAAACACTTCCATATAACATTAAGGATTTTATTTGTAAACCGTTCGATGTGGATCTGATTCGTGGCAGAATGAGGACTATGTTTCATTTCACATGGTGAAATATATAATATTTGAAATTGTATTAAAAGAAAGGAAGTAAAGGTTCTTATGTTTAAGCGTGGAATATCTTTACGCAGAGTTAACATCTTAATGTTGGCAGTTTCTGTCTTGCTTTCGATAGGACTGATCGTGGCAATGAACATGACAACCAACATTAATGAGGAGACACATGAGTACACTCAAAAGTTTATAGAGTGGAGAAGCAGTTCATATGATCTTCAGAGAGCATCAGATTATCTTACAGAGATGATGCAGGATTTCACCGTAACAGGTGATAGGGAGTATCTGGATAATTACTTTACAGAGGCAAAAGTAACAAAGAGGCGTGAAAATGCATTAAAAGTATTGGGACAGGATCATGCAAGATCTGCTGCCTACAGGGATCTGAGTGCCGCTATGGATGAGTCTTTAAGCCTTATGGAGCGTGAGTATTACGCAGCAAGGCTGACGGTCTTGGCATATGGATATGATGTGTCCGAATATCCCGAAGAAATACAGAATGTAAAGCTTATGTCTCCGGATACCGATATGTCCAGTGAACAGATGAAAGAGATGGCGATGCTTATGATGCATGGTGACGAGTATCGTAAGAGAAAAGAGGTTATCTCTTCACATATGGAGAACTGTCTTAATCTGCTTGATGAAGAAATGAAGGAAGAGCAGGCAAAATATGCTGAAAAACTACGTAAGCAGGTAGTATTTGAGCATATTCTTACTATATTGATAATAGTAATGCTGCTGGGTATTGTAATTCTTACATACAGACTGGTTATCCTGCCGCTTAAAAACTCCGTTGATCTTATCCGCGAAGAAGAGGACTTACCTATTAAAGGTGCATATGAAATACGTTTCCTTGCAAAAACATATAACCTTATACATCATACCAATATGCAGAGTAAGGAAAAACTCTCATATGAGGCTACTCATGATAAGCTGACAGGTCTATATAACAGAAGAGGATATGATTTCCTAATGGAAAACCTCGACTTAGAGACATCTGCTTTATTACTTTTTGATATAGACAGGTTCAAGGCAATCAATGATACTTACGGTCATGATGTGGGAGACAGGATACTGACCAGAGTCGGTAATGCCATTTATGAAAACTTCAGGTCACAGGATTATGTTTGCCGTATAGGCGGCGATGAGATGGCAGTTATTATGGTACACAGTGACTCATCACTTGCTTCTCTGCTTGATACAAAGATAAAGAAAATCAATAAAATGCTTAGTATTAAACAGGATGATGATCCTACTGTAAAGGTCAGTTGCGGAGTAGCATTCGGAGAAAACGGTATTGATCTGGAGACATTGTTCAAACGTGCCGATACCTGTCTTTATGAAGTTAAGAACGGAGCTATGAAGGAAGTTGCTTTCTATAAATCAGCAAAAGAAAAGAAAAAAGAACAAATAAAGGAAGGGAATGAATGATATGAAAAAGATTAATGCTTTATTACTTGTTTTAGTGATGATCATCACTATGTCAGGCTTTGAGAATGTAAATATCAAGGCTGACGAAGAGGTTGTTTTGCCTGAATATTCAGTAACCGGAAAAGTTACAAAAACACAAATTTCAAAACCTAAGATTTCAGTTAAGGTAGATGGTGATTCTGCAACATTGACAATCAAGAAGAATGCAGATGCCGAAGGCTATCTTGTATATGTTAAGACAAAAGGCTATGACAGATATCAGCTGATAGGACAGCTTGATGAAGACGGTAGTAAAAAGAGAACATATAAAGTTGAAGGTTTGGCTGCCGGCACCTATTATATCAGAGTTAAGGCATATAACGGTGTAGTTGTTTCTGCATACAGTAAGACAAAGAAGGCTGTAATCGAGGCTGCATCTAAAAACGATGTACATGCAGAGCTCCTTTCAGATTGGGAGGATGATGCTCCTGCAAAGCAGGCTATAGTAGCATATATGCAGGCTATCACAACAGAAGGCGGTAAGGATTATATCCCCGTAGACAGACGTATTGCTGTATTCGATCTTGACGGTACCCTTTACTGTGAGACAGATCCTAACTATTTTGACCACCTTCTTTTGGCATATCATGTGCTTGTAGATGAAAACTACAAGGATAAGGCTTCTGATTTTGAGAAAGAAGTGGCAAATGATGTTTTGTATATGAATGAAACAGGTAAAGAGCCTGAAAATATGTCAGTAAGACATGGTACAGCTGTTGCTTCTTCATTTAAGGGCTTAACTCCCGATGAGTTTTATGATTATATAGCTGAGTTTAAGAAGACCCCTATGAACAGTTATGATGGCATGACTCTCGGAGAGGCATTCTATGAGCCCATGATCCAGATCGTTGAGTTCTTAAAGGCTAATGACTTTACCGTATATGTAGTAAGCGGCACAGACAGATTTATTGTTAGAGGCCTGGTTAAGGATTCAAAGCTTAAGCTGCCTAACAGACAGATCATCGGATCTGATGTAACTCTTGTTGCTACCCACCAGGAAGATGTTGACGGTCTTAACTATGTATATGGTGACAATGATACGGTTGTTTTCGGTGGAGAGTTTATCGTAAAGAACCTTAAGATGAACAAGGTAACCGTTATAGCTCAGGAAATCGGAGTACAGCCCGTGCTTTCATTCGGTAACAGTACCGGTGACTCCAGTATGGCAGAGTATGTTACTACCAATAATGAATATCCGAGCCTCGCATTTATGCTTTGCTGTGACGATACAGAGCGTGAGAACGGTAATGTCGAGAAGGCTAACAAGATGTTCGCATTATGTGAGCAGTTTGACTGGATACCCGTATCCATGAAGAATGACTGGAAGACCATCTACGGTGAGGGCGTATCTCACAAGTAAGAAAACAGTCAGAAATTTCAGATTAAATCAATAAAATACAAAATTTTACAAACATTTTATAATTTTATCTATTGAAATTTATAAATGATGTATGATATACTATTGTCAGAGGCTATATAAATTCATTATATGGCTTGTAAACTAAGAAAATTACACATGGAGGATAAAAAAATGTTAAAGATTGATCGTTTAGGTGTTGGTTCAAAGCTTACAGTTGCTCTTGAGGGCAGACTTGATACAGTTACAGCTCCTCAGCTTGAGAAAGAGATTAAGGAAGCTATCGACGGTGTTACAGATCTTACCATCGACGCTGCTAAGTTAGAGTACATCTCTTCAGCAGGACTCAGAGTTCTTCTTTCAACCCAGAAGATCATGAGCAAGCAGGGCAGCATGGTAGTTAAGAACGTATCAGAGGAAGTTAATGAGATCTTTGAAGTTACTGGCTTCTCAGATATCCTTACTATTCAGTAATCTTCGGAGGTTTATATGCAGACAGATAAAATCTTGGTTTCTGCTAACGGTACCGGCTGGGATCAGGCTTTAGAAGAGGCGGGAAAGTTTGCTTCTTATGTAGGACTTGATAAAAAAGCAGCCATGAGAGTAAGGCTTATGACTGAAGAAGCTCTTGGACTGATAGAGGCTATCGCAGGTGACTTTAATGCTGAATACAGAATAGAGAGTGATAAGGACTGTGCTGTACGCCTTTATCTTAAAGCAAAGACTGATATGGACTTTGCTAAGCGCAAGGAACTTATAGCTGCTTCATCAGATAAAAAGAATGCTGCTGCCCGTGGTATCATGGGCAAGATCCGTCAGGTCATCGAAAACGCTATGTACAGCGTTGATGAAGTTGGTACACTTAGTGCTGAGTATGGCGGTATGCCTCTGATGTATGGTTCCATGGGTATGTATGAGACAGATCCTGTTTCAGCTATGGGTACAGCAAACTATATGTGGTCACTCGATACCTATAAGGGTTCTGTAGAAAGCTCCATCGATAAGGATGAGGCAGCAAAGGAAGCCTGGGATGAATTGGAGAAATCGATCATTGCCAGTATAGCCGATGATGTAAAAGTCGGTGTCAGCGGAAATACAGTTGAGCTTGTAATAGAGAAGAAAAAGTTTTAAGGATTATTTTGTTTATCCGGCACATTGCCTTGTGCCGGATTTTTATTAATAAAGGGGTAATACATGCATAAACTCGGGAAATTTATAATAGGTGGTATTCAAAACAAAATATTCAATCTGGTTTTGGTCAATATTGTTTTCATCGTTATAGCATATACTGTTGTTTTGATCCATTCATCCAATGATCTGACCAAGCTTGTTTCCGAAGCTAACGAAAAACAGGAAGAATCAATGCGCAGCATGACCGATCAGACTATGGATGCAGTGGTTAATAATACAATGCAGCAGACCACAGTTATGGAGGCATATATAGCTGACGATGTTTTTTCAGAGCTTAAAACTCAGGTTGAGATGCTTGGAGAATATGCGACCAAGCTCCTGAATGATAAAGAGATCGCCGATGAAACTGCATTTGCCTTAAGAAAAATAAAAACTCCCGATAAATCAAATGACGGAAAACTTATTACTCAATTATTTTGGGCAGATAATAAAGAATTAACTTCAAATGCTGTTGCAGAAAAATATAACCGACTGGCTGCTATTTCTGATATGATGTGTTCACTGGTATCCAGCTCGGATGTCAGCGGGTGTTTCCTTTCTGTACCTGAAGGATTCAGCTTTATAGCAGATACCAGATCCGCCTCAAAATACAATGATGATGGTACTCCCATAGTATTTAACGGTACTGAAAGAGCCTGGTATAAAGGTGCTGTTGAAGCCGGCGGGATATTCTTTTCAGAGATCGAATATGATAAGTTTACTCTGAAAAAAGAAATGCTTTGTACCATTCCTATATATGTTAACGGCAAAGTTGAGGCTGTCATAGGATGTGAGATATTCCTGGATGCCTTTGAAACAGGTATTGAATCTGTATCTAAGGATGGCGGCATGACATTTATAGTAAATAACAAAGGTCATGTAGTATTTTCGCCTGACAAATATGGTAAATTTAAGGCATATGCTTCAGATGATGCAAAAGACTTAAGAGAGGATGAGGATAAAGAACTCGCTGGTTTTATTACCGATGCACTTAACGGTAATACTGATGTAAAAAATGTCACTGTCGAGGGGAAACAGTATTATATGTGCGGCTCCAATATGGGCACAGTGGGCTGGGCACTTGTTTCAATGTTTGATAAAGAAATTACCGAACAGCCTGCTAATATGCTGGTTGAAGGTAATAATAAAATATTAAATGAATCCAGAGTCGAGTATGAAAATAACATCGGTCATACTAAGAAATTATTGATCATCATATTGATCGTACTATTTTTGATCGGTATTACAAATTCTTTATTCCTTGCCAAAAAGATTGTTAAGCCTTTAAATGCGATGGCAGAAAGGGTTACTTCACTCGGCGGTGATGATCTGGCATTCAAAATGGAAGATACTTATCGTACCGGAGATGAAATAGAGGTATTGGCCGAGAACTTCGAGGCATTATCTCTAAAGACACTGAATTATATAGATCAGGTAAAGAAAGTTACTGCAGAAAAAGAGAGGATCGGTGCAGAGCTCAATGTTGCTACACAGATACAGGCAGATATGCTGCCTCGTATATTCCCACCTTTCCCTGACAGAAAAGAGTTTGACCTATTTGCATCTATGAATCCGGCTAAAGAGGTCGGCGGTGACTTTTATGATTACTTCCTTATTGATGATGACCATATAGCACTGGTTATGGCCGATGTATCAGGTAAGGGCGTACCTGCAGCACTGTTTATGGTTATTGCAAAGACTCTTATTAAGAACAGGGCTCAGATGGGAGGAACTCCTTCACAGATACTTGCAGATGTAAACGATCAGTTATGTGAAGGCAATGAAGCAGAGCTCTTTGTAACCTGCTGGTTTGCTGTCATCGAGATATCTACCGGTAAGGGCTGGGCTGCAAATGCAGGCCACGAGCATCCGGCATTAAAGCATAAAGATGGTCAGTTTGAGTTAATAACTTACAAACATTCACCGGCTCTTGCAGTTATGCCCGGTATACCTTTCAGACAGCATGAGTTTGAACTTAAACCGGGAGACGTATTCTTTGTATATACCGACGGTGTGGCTGAGGCTACCGATGCAAAGAATGAACTGTTCGGCCCTGAAAGGATGATAAATGTACTTAACCGTGAACCCGATGCTAATGCAAAGAAACTGGTTGAGAACATGGCCGCAGGCATTGAGGACTTTGTAGAAGATGCACCGCAATTTGATGATATCACGATGCTGTGTTTCGAGTATTTTGGAAATGTTTAAATATTCATTCTGAGAATTTAAACGACGAAGAATCTTATAGAGTTATTATAACAGAAGTTTAAGGAGACAAAATTCATGAAGGAATTAAAACTAACAGCCACAGTTGAGAGCCTCGATGAAGTGCTTGCTTTTATAGATGCTGAACTGGAATCGGTGGATTGTCCCATGAAGGTACAGATGCAGCTGGATGTAGCAGTGGAGGAGTTGTATGTAAATATCGCACATTATGCTTATGCTCCCGGTACAGGTGAGGCTACAGTAAGTATCGATATTACACAGGATCCTCTTAATGTAACTATTACATTTAAGGACAGTGGCATTCCTTTTGATCCGACAGCCAAGGCGGATCCCGACGTTACTTTATCTGCCCAGGAGAGACAGATAGGCGGTCTCGGTATATATATGGCAAAAAAGGGTACAGATGAGATGAAATATGAGTATAAGGATGGTCAGAATATCCTTAGTATCAGTAAAAAACTATAAAGCGTGACTATATGAAAAGAAAAAATATAGTAATTATACTTTGTTTGGTTTCACTTATATTATGCTCTTGCAGTTATAATGTTGAAGAAATATGCAAAGAAGAAGGTAAAAGGACTGATTACAGGGTCTCTATGATCTCGGATATGGGTGATATAACCGATCAGGGCTTCAATCAGTCTACTTATCAAGCCTGCAAGGCTTTTTGTGATGATAATAATATCATGTTTACATATAAAAAGCCTTCAGGGGATAATACCGCTTCTCGTGTTATAGCTGTTGAAAGTGCTATTGATGAAGGGTATAACGTTATCGTTATGCCCGGATTTTCTTTTACGGGTACATTGATCGAAGTATCTGAGAAATATCCTGATATTAAATTTATAGTTCTTGATGTTTCTGATGGCGATCTTTTGTCAGCAGGTGTTCCAAGAAAAGGTGAAGCCTATGATTATAATCCTTCTAACTGGAATGTAATGGATTATTATCACTATGAAAATGTATATGACGCACTTTTTAAAGAGGAGATCAGCGGCTATCTTGCAGGTTATACAGCGGTGATGCTTGGATACAACGATCTGGGATTTCTGGGAGGCATGGCTGTGCCCGGAGTTTTAAGGTTCGGATACGGTTATGTTCAGGGAATAAATGAAGCGGCAAAAGAAAAAGGCATTACTGTTAATATGAAATATGCATATGCAAATACTTTTAACGGTGATGCTGAAATATCAGCAGCGATGGAGACCTGGTATGCTAATGGTACAGAAGTGGTCTTTTCCTGCGGCGGTGGAATATTTGTTTCCGTAAGTGAGGCAGCTTCAAAACATGGCGGTAAGGTAATAGGAGTTGATACCGACCAGAAAAATCTTATTGACGGTATGTATGGTGAAGGCATTACCATAACATCAGCTTTAAAAGGCCTGTATCCTGCGACTTATGATGCACTAGACGACATAATTAATAACGGTAAATGGGATGATTACAGAGGAAAAATATTATCCTTGGGCTTGATAAGCGGTACCGATCCTGATGCTAATTATCTGTCGCTTCCGATAAATTCTACGATGTGGAATGATGATTTCACTGAACAGGATTACAGAGAATTGGTTAATAATATATATTTAGGGAATATAGTTATATCTGATGATATAAGTCATGAACCGGTTACAAGCAATGTTAATGTTGAATGGCTCGGAAGTATAAAGTGAGGTAAACACATGGATACTCAATATGCTATAGAGATGGTAAACATTACAAAAAGATTTAATGGGTTTACTGCTAATGATAATATAACACTGACCCTTAAAAAGGGAGAAATCCATGCACTTTTGGGCGAAAACGGTGCAGGAAAATCGACTCTTATGAGTATACTTTTCGGACTCTATCAGCCGGATGAAGGTTATATTAAAAAAGATGGTCAAAAAGTCACCATAAATGATCCTAATGTTGCAAATGCCTTAGGTATAGGTATGGTTCACCAGCATTTTAAACTCGTTGAATGCTTTACGGTATTGGAGAATATCATTTTAGGTGTAGAACCCACAGATAAAGGTTTTATTAAAAGAAAAGAAGCAAGGGAAAAAGTAATTAAACTGTCTGAAAAATACGGTCTTAACATAGATCCGGATGCAAAAACAGAAGATATTACAGTGGGTATGCAGCAACGTACGGAAATACTTAAGATGCTTTTTAGGGATAATGATATACTTATATTTGATGAACCTACCGCTGTACTTACACCGCAGGAGATTAAAGAACTTTTACAGATTATGAAGAATCTGGCAAAAGAGGGAAAGAGTATTCTGTTTATATCTCATAAATTACAGGAGATAATGGAAGTTGCTGACAGATGTACCATCATAAGGAAAGGCAAATACATAGGAACAGTAGATATTGCAAAAACCAATGCACAGGAGCTTTCTTCTATGATGGTGGGAAGAAATGTCAATTTTCATGTAGAGAAAAAAGAAGCTAACCCCGGTAATGTAGTACTGGAGATTAAAAATCTCAGTGTATCTTCTAAAACTCACGGGAAAAATGCTGTTAACAACGTTTCTTTTAAGGTAAGAGCCGGTGAAATAGTCTGTATAGCAGGTATTGACGGAAACGGTCAGACTCAGCTTATACAAGGTATCACAGGATTAGAACCGATATCTGCAGGTCATATATTGCTTAACGGTAATGATATAACAAAGTATTCTATCAGAAAAAGAAATATATCGGGTTTAAGCCATATACCTGAGGACAGGCATAAGCACGGACTTGTTCTGGAATATTCGTTAGAGGATAATATAGTACTCCAGAGATACTTTGAACCGGATTTTACAAATAAAGTTGGCTTTTTAAAGCGGAATAACATAAGTGAATATGCTGAAAAACTGTCAGAGCAATATGATGTAAGATCAGGAAATGGAACAAAGACCATAGTCAGGAGTATGTCGGGAGGAAATCAGCAAAAGGCGATCATAGCCCGTGAGGTGGACAGAAAGCATGATCTTATTATAGCAGTACAGCCGACCAGAGGTCTTGATGTAGGCGCCATAGAAGGCATACACAAGCAGCTGGTAGCTGAAAGGGATGCTGGAAAAGCTGTATTACTTGTATCTCTGGAGCTGGATGAAGTTATGGATCTGCCTGACAGGATACTTGTAATGCATGACGGAGAAATAGTGGGAGAGTTTGACCCTAAGAAGACCACTCAGGAGGAACTTGGTCTTTATATGGCCGGGGCTAAGAAAAATAAGCCCATAAACGAGGAGGCTGCCGTATGAAGGACAAAAAATTCTTTGAAAGAGAAGGCGTTCAATCCGTAATAGCTTCAATCATATGTATCCTGATAGGATTACTGTTAGGATTTATTGCATTACTTATAATTAATCCTAAAGGTGCACCTCAGGCTATGTTCCGTATTATAGGTAACTTCTTTAAGTGGAACAGAGGTGATCTGAAATTGGAAAATTTCGGTATCACACTGGTAAAAACAGCTCCTTTGCTTATGTGTTCTTTATCCATCCTTTTCTGTTATAAGGTTGGACTTTTTAACATAGGTGTTGCAGGTCAGTATGTAGTTGGGGCATGTGCAGCGCTGGTTGGTGTATTCGGATTTAATCTGAACTGGATTGGATGTGTATTACTTGCCTGTGTAGCAGGTATGATATACGGTATTATCCCGGGATTACTTAAGACATTCTGTAATGTAAACGAAGTTATATCCGGCATCATGCTAAACTGGATTTCTCTGTATTCCGCTAATATGATACTCGGAAAATATGTTGCTACGGGAGCAAAGGATACACCTGAGTTACACAGTACAGTTGAATATCAAAAAGCATTGCTGCCCAATATCGGACTGAACAATTTATTTAACGGTAATAAGTATGTCGGATTGGGCTTGGTTATTGCCATAGTTTTTGCTGTAGCCATATGGATAATAATGTCGAAGACCAAGCTTGGGTTTGAGTTAAAAGCTACAGGTTATAATAAGAATGCTGCAAAATATGCCGGTATGGCAGAGAAGAGGAATATTATCCTTACTTTAGGATTAGGCGGCCTGATTGCAGGACTTGGTGCGTCACTGCTGTTTTTAACAGACTTTACGCAATGGGATATAAATCAGACATCGGTACCGGCTATGGGATTTAACGGTATTGCCGCAGCGTTTTTAGGAGGACTTCATCCTATAGGTGCCATTTTTTCATCATATTTCATTCAGCATATCACGGATGGCGGGTCCTATGTCGATCTTTCAATGTATACTTCTCAAATATCGGATATGATATCTTCGATAATTATTTATCTGTGCAGCTTTACCGGACTTATCAGATATCTTTTAAAGCGCAGAAAGGGAGGTGTGTGAGTATGAATATGTTTGAAATATTGATGCAATATACCCTGCTTTTTGCAGCAGTACTTTCTTTGGTAGCTTTGGGTGGATGTTTTTCCGAGCATTCCGGAGTTGTAAATCTCGGACTTGAAGGTATAATGGTTATCGGTGCTTTAGGCGGAGCTTTAACCTTTAAATATCTTGGAACTAATACATCGTTATTTGTTATAGTTATCATGGTATTGCTTGTAAGTATATTGTCAGGAGTACTGTTTTCCTGTCTGCTGGGTATTGCGGCCATAAAGCTGAAGGCGGATCAGACGCTGGTTGGTATAGCCATGAATATGCTGGGTACCGCAGCTGCCACGGTTATTGTTAAATCGATTAACCTGGCAGAAGATCCGACTAATCCTTCATCTGAGATAACTTATATTTCAGGTAAAAAAGCGTTTACATTTATTGACGGGTATGAATTTAACTGGTTTATGATAATAGCTGTTATTGCTTTGATTGCAGGGTATATAGTTTTATATAAGACAAGGTTCGGTTTAAGGCTTATGGCTTGCGGTGAGCATCCTCAGGCTGCTGACTCCGTAGGTATCAATGTATATAAGATGAGATGGGCCGGAGTACTTATATCCGGTGCTTTGGGTGGTATAGGCGGTATATGTTATATAACTGCCGGGGTAAGTTCATGGAAATTTGAGGTTGGCGTTGCAGGTTTCGGCTTCCTGGCTTTGGCTGTTATGATATTCGGACAGTGGAAGCCCCAGAGGATAGCGATCGCAGCTTTACTCTTCGGGTTTTTTAAGGCATTGTCAAATGTATACAGCGGATTTGATTTCTTGAAGAACTTAAATATGCCGAGTCAGGTATACAATATGATGCCGTATATCATATGTCTGATAATACTCGCCTTTACATCAAGACATTCCAGGGCACCTAAGGCGGAAGGCATACCTTATGATAAGGGGATGAGATAGTACTAAAAAACCCGGTCGAATGACCGGGTAATTTTTTATTCTTCGCCGTTCCAGCAGTATGTACAGAGCTTATCTGTAGGAATGCCTACTGCTTCAAGCATGTCATCTAGTCTATTGAATCTGAGTGTTGTAAACTTTAACTGCTTTCTTATCTCTTCAACCATCTGAGCATACTTCTCAGAGTCTGGATCGGTATACTGCTTAAGTACTTCTGCTGAAGGATTTTCTGTACCTTCGAGTTTTGCGATAACCCTGCGGGTGATCAGATCCATCTCAGATTTGGATCTGGAGAAGTTGAGGTATTTACAGCCATATACAAGTGGAGGACATGCAGGACGGATATGTACCTCTTCAGCTCCGTTGTTATATAAGAATTCAGTAGTTTCTCTAAGCTGTGTACCACGTACTATGGAGTCATCTATAAGTAAGAGCTTCTTGCCCTTGATGAGGTCATGTACAGGAAGAAGCTTCATCTTTGCTATCAGGTCACGTTTGCTCTGGATAGTGGGCATAAATGAACGGGGCCAGGTAGGAGTGTACTTGATGAAGGGCCTTGAGAAAGGTATGCCTGAAGCATTTGAATAACCAACCGCATGGGCAGTACCTGAGTCAGGTACGCCAGCTACTATGTCGGGCTTTACATCATCACGTTTTGCAAGTGCGGCACCACAGTTGTAACGCATTTTTTCCACGCTGATTCCTTCGTATGAGCTTGAAGGATATCCGTAGTATACCCAGAGGAAGGTACAGATCTTCATCTTGTCTCCTGCAGGCATCAGTATCTTGATACCCTCAGGTGTTACTACATCGATTTCCCCGGGACCTAACTGCTTTAAGTCATTATATCCGAGGTTTCTGTATGAGAAATCCTCAAATGCGAGGCAGTAAGCATCATCTTTTCTACCTATAACGATAGGTGTTCTGCCAAGCTTGTCTCTGCCGGCATAAATACCTTTATCGGTAAGGAGCAGGAGAGAAAGTGAACCTTCTACAGAGTCAAGTGCATATTTGATACCTTCTATAAGGTTTTCTTTCTGATTTATAAGAGCTGCGACAAGCTCGGTAGCATTGATATCTCCGCCGCTCATCTCTAAGAAGTGTGAAGTACCGTTTTCAAAGACCTTCTTTACCAGGTCAGCAGTGTTTCTGATACAGCTGACGGTAGTGATAGCATAAGTACCGTGATGAGAACGTACTATAAGGGGCTGGGGCTCATAGTCAGATACACAGCCTATGCCCATATAACCGGACATCTCATGGAAGTCCTTATCAAATTTGGTCCTGAAAGGTGAGTTTTCTATGTTATGGATAGAGCGGTTGAAGCCTCCGTCGCCATATACAGCAAGTCCTCCACGCCTTGTTCCCAGGTGTGAATGGTAGTCTGTGCCGAAAAACAAGTCAAACATACAATCTTCTTTTTTTGTTGATACAACTCCGAAAAATCCGCCCATACCCAAAACTCCTTATTATAAATATGATTGACATCAGTTACATCACAAACATATATTTTAGCAACTTTACTTATATATATCAAGTTTTTTTTGCACTTTGAAAGTAGAAAAATTTGGGGTTTTGGGCAAGTTTTTTAAACAATATGTTACAATTGCTGCAATTGGATACATGATGATATGTGACAAGTGAAAGGGTAGATCAAAAGTTACAAAAATGACACAAATATTACGAATTTATGACACACGGGGAGAGTATCCTCAAAATGTACAAAAAAGAAACGCGTAACATAAAGAAGAGCGCAGGCCGATCCTAAAAGTTGTCGGAAGCGCTCTTTTTTTGTGGGCTGGGTTGGTATCCTATACAATAGGAGCTATGCCACATTGTATAAAACCATGATCGTTTCGCAAGGATATGTATATGCTCACATCCTATATATCTACTTCGGACACTTGCAATCGTATGCCCAATTGATATTGGGCATACTTAGGCGGCGTTCAAAAATCGCTTTGGTAAAGCGATTTTTGCCTCGTAGATATATGTCTGTGAGCAATACATATCCGGTTGCTCAACTAAAGGTTTTTATCCAATATGGCATAGCTCCTATTGTATTTGATTCGGTAAAATACTTTAAGGAAGAGTATTTTTTTTAATTAGTTATTGACAAATGAAATTAATTGATGTATAACTGTACTAACATAAATAATACAGTACAAACAAAAAAAGAGAAAGGAGTGATTTATTCAATGGACGGGAAAAAGTTTTCGCTTGATTTTAAGACTATTAAGCGGGATGTTTTTAGACATTGGCCTATATGGGTGTCGGCTAGTGTGGTTTATCTCTTGAGTGTTTGTTTTACCCATATTATTGAAAGATCCTCTGTTAGGAGTGTTAGTGTTAGGGAAGCCATAGGTTATGATGTAGGTGTTTCATTGGTTCTGACTACAGATTTCCTTGCTTTTATCATGGGGCTGGTTGCTGCGATTGCTGCGTTTGGGTTCCTGACTTCTAAGAAAAAGGATTTTTTCTTTGAGACTCTTCCTTTTAATAAGTTGAGTTTGTTTTTTAACAGGTTCATATTTGGTTTTATATTATGTATGATTCCCTGTTTCTTTATTACTGTTGTTGAAGTTTTGCAGGTTTTGATACAGGGTAGAGGTGCTCATCTATATATAGTTTTTGAGTGGTTGTTTACTGCTGTTTGTATTTATCTGTTCTGGTATGCATTTGCGGTAATATTCCTGGTTATGTGTGGCAGGATAGTGATGGCAGGGTTCTGTTACTTTGGTTTTACTTTCGCTGGTCTTGTCATTTCACTGATACTTGAGATTACTAATATGTTATACTTTGTTGGTGTTAATTCCGGTACCGGATTAGGGTATTCTGTTTTTGGTATTCTTTCACCACTTGATTATACATTTAGTATTGGGTTAGATTCTGTAGGCAATTTATCAGATTATGCTTTTCCTGAATGGCATATGATCAGTTCTGATACTATTGGCAAACTGATGATCATTCTTTGTGTTGGTATTGCTTTAGCCTGTGCTTCTTTAATGCTTTTCAAGAAGAGAAGATCAGAAAAAACAGGAGATACATTTGTTTTCTCCTGGATGAAGACGGTTTTCTGTTATGCTCTGACTTTTGTTACATCAGTTGTTCTGGCTTTAATCCTTATCGTTATGATCATTTATACAGACGACGTTATGGCTCACAGGGTTTCAGACAGAATAGGAACGCTGATCATTCTTTGCATTGTTGGATTCATATTGTTTATTGGATCCATAATGATCGTAGAGAAGAAATTCAAAGTGTTTAATTCGAAAAATATGCTTAAAACATTGATATTTACTGTTGTACTTGGTCTGGTTGGCATTGGTTATATGCATGACGTATTTAATATTGAAGGTTATGTTCCAAAGGCAAGTAAAGTAAATAAAGTTAATATTAATAACAATGATAAATTATTCCCCGGTAAGAAAAATTACCTGGAGATCACTGATGGTGAAGTAAAAGATAAGATTATTGAGCTGCATGAACTTATTTTAGACGATATGGATGATCTGTTAGAAGGTTATAACGGAGGAATAAGTTCTAATAACGGTTATGGTTCAAGTAATGGCTTTATATCAACCAGCCTTGTTGACCTTAGAGAAACTAAAAACCATGATCATTATAATGTAAATATTTCGTATGACTTTAAAAACGGTGATAAATTGTCAAGAACTTATCTGATTTATGTAAATAGTGCAATTGATATAAAGATTCAAGCTTTCCTGGATAAGAACAGAGAATTATTTAACAATAAGCTTGAAGATAAAAATAAAACTGAAGAAATATCGTTAGATTACTGAAAGGGGGAGCTTAGATTGATTAACATAAATTACAGAGATCCGAGACCTGTGTATGAGCAGGTTGTGGACGGCTATAAAAAACTGATTATTGCCGGACTGATTAAAAAAGATGAAAAGATGCCATCGGTCAGGGAACTTGCATCACAGTATGCAATAAATCCAAATACTATTCAACGTGCATACAGAGATTTAGAGAGTCAGGGATACATTTATTCTGTACCGGGAAAGGGGTCGTTTGTTGTGGATGTAAAAGAGGTTTCAGATAAGCATTTAGCAGAGATTTACGAGAGACTTGACATGATTCTTTCGGATTTTGATGTGGCAGGAGAATCAAGGAAGAATATTGCAGATTATGTTTTACATGAGGGAAATATTGAGAAGGCATAAGATGAATCTTAGAAGTAATTGATAGTATATGAGGATACGAAAGGAGAGAATCTCGTGATTAAAGTAGAGAATGTTATAAAGACCTTTGATGGTTTTAAAGCTTTAGATGGACTTAATTTACATGTGGAAAAGGGCTCTGTATATGGTCTCGTAGGACCTAACGGTGCAGGAAAATCTACAATTATCAGGCATTTGACCGGTATATACAGACAGGACTCAGGTAAGGTGACTATAGATGGTCAGGAAGTATTCGATAATGCTGATATAAAGAAGAGAATAGCCTATATACCCGATGACCTGTATTTCTTCCTTAACTCTGACATGGATGATATGGCTAAGTTTTACCAGGGCATATATAAAGACTACAATATGGACAGATACAACAAGCTCCTGTCAGTTATAACAACTATTGACAGAAAGAAGACCATCCGTAAGATGTCAAAGGGTATGCAGAAGCAGGCTGCTTTTGTACTTGCTATGTGCCAGATGAGCGATGTCATGATACTTGATGAGCCTGTGGATGGTTTGGATCCTGTTATGCGTCGTCAGATATGGAGCCTGCTCATGCAGGATGTGACCGAGCGTCAGGTAACTGTTCTTGTTTCATCACATAACTTAAGAGAACTTGAGGATGTTTGTGATACTGTAGGTATCATGAACAAGGGCAAGATGCTGCTTGAAAAATCACTGTTTTCTATGCAGGAGGGTATCACTAAGCTCCAGGTTGCATTTAAGGATAATAACAGTCCTGAGATTACAGAGGAATCTATAGATGGTGTTAAACTGCTCAGCAATACCAAGAATGGCAGTGTATTTACCTTGATAGTTAAGTGCTCCGAGGAAGAGATTAAAGCTAAAATGTCTAAGTATGAGCCTTTGTTGCTTGATACTGTACCGCTGACACTCGAAGAAATATTCATCCACGAGCTTGGAGGTGAACAATATGGAATCAAAGAAATTATCCTTTAATTGGAAGATGATTAAACGAGATATATTGCGCTCCTGGCCGATATGGGTAATTACTTCATGCTTTTATCTGCTTTTAGTTACCGGACTGTTTAGTTTAATGTCCTATATGGATGCTGACAAAGACAGGATTGCCGGTAATCTGGTACGAAATTTTATGCTCCCTGTATCCGGATATATATCACCTATACTTGGCCTGATTGTTGGTATATATGTGTTTAGTTATCTAAGCAGTAAGAAAAAGCATCATTTCTATGATTTTCTGCCCATGAGCAGAATGAGTATGTTTGCCACCCGGTTTATGTTGGGCTTTATCATTATGATGATACCAAGCTTAGTCATATATCTGGTTGAACTGTTACAGGCTGCTATTCAGACAGGTTATTTCCTGATCGCAGATCTGTCAGCCTGG
>JAEEGJ010002944.1_pt1 | contig 72675 bp, 54 predicted proteins | sample 8958761 | NCBI WGS metagenome assembly JAEEGJ01 (sample SAMN16246546, study PRJNA631951) | gut metagenome | biome: gut microbiome; feature: rumen; material: RS-attached | host: Bos | place: Iran: Karaj | collected 2018-10 | reverse complement strand
AAATGGTTAAGTTACTGGATAAGCCCAAAGAGTCAAATGCTTTTGAATGAAGTGCATCTGTCTGTTCGGCAATATCCTCTAACTCTATACCTCCGATTCGGCTTACTGTTCCCGTAAAGTATTTATCAATAAGTGAGCTTCCGATACCAACTGCCTCAAAAATTCTGCTGCCCTGATATGACTGAATGGCTGAAATACCCATTTTTGACGCAATCTTAATAATGCCTTGTAAAACTGCTTTGTCGTAGTCATCAACGGCTGCATAATAGTCTTTATTAAGAAGCTCGTCTTCAATAAGCTTTCCAATTGAAGCATGTGCAAGGTACGGGTTAACGGCACTTACACCAAAGCCTAAAAGTGTGGCAAAATGATGCACTTCTCTGGGCTCGCCTGATTCCAAAATAAGGCTCATTGCGGTACATTTCTTTGTCTGCACCAAGTGTCTGTGAACAGCAGCAACCGCAAGTAATGAAGGAAGCGCTACATGGTTTTCATCTACTCCTCTGTCTGAAAGGATCAAAATATCGGCGCCACTCTTATAAGCTCTGTCAACTTCTACAAAAAGATGGTCTAAAACTCTCTCGATAGGCATCTTTTTATAGTAGATAATAGGTATTGTAACTACCTTAAATCCTTCCTTATCCATTGCCTTTATTTTAAGCATGTCAAGGTCAGTAAGAATAGGATTCTGAATCTTTAAAACACGGCAGTTTTCAGGGTTTTCAGAAAGCAAATTACCGTTTTTACCAACATATACAGCAGTCGATGTAACAATCTTTTCTCTTGCTGCATCAATAGGCGGGTTTGTAACCTGAGCAAAGCTTTGCTTAAAGTAATCAAACAAAGGCCTATACTGAGAGCTTAAAACCGCAAGGGGTGTATCAACGCCCATGGCTCCGATGTGCTCAGTCTTATTAAGAGCCATGCTCATTATTTCTTCGGCATACTCTTCATAGGTGTAGCCAAAGGCTTTCTGAAGCTTTGTAAGCTCTTCATCGCTGTAAGAAACCGGCTTTACATTTGGAATCTTTAAATCTTTTAACTTAATTGTGTTACAGTCAATCCATTCGCCGTAAGGCTCTTTTGATGCATACTTTTCCTTAATTTCGCTGTCTTCATAAATCTTATGAAGCTTTAAATCAACAAGTAACATCTTGCCGGGATGGATTCTTTCTTTTTTAATTACATGAGACTCATCGATATCAAGAACGCCTACTTCAGAAGAAAGAATGATTCTTCCGTCATCCATGACGTAGTATCTTGAAGGTCTTAAGCCGTTTCTGTCAAGGATTGCTCCCATCACATCACCATCTGAAAACATAATGGATGCGGGGCCGTCCCAAGGCTCCATCATTGTGGCATAGTATCCGTAGAAGTCTCTTACCTTATCAGAGATTGTATCGTTGTGATCCCAAGGTTCGGGAATTAAAATCATAGCAGCAAGTGGTAAGTCCATACCGCTCATAACCATGAACTCAAGGGCATTATCAAGCATAGCTGAGTCAGAACCTTCTGAAGGAATTACAGGAAGAACTCTTGTCATGTCTTCAGGTGAAAAGGCATCTGTGAACATGGTTTCTTCACGGGCAAGCATCTTATCGACATTACCGCGAATAGTATTAATTTCACCGTTATGCACAAGCATTCTGTTAGGATGAGCTCTGTGCCAGCTTGGATTTGTGTTTGTTGAAAATCTTGAATGAACCATTGCGATTGCAGATTCATAAGATTTATCAAGTAAGTCGTTATAGAAAAGTCTTAACTGTCCTACAAGAAACATTCCCTTATAAACTATGGTTCTTGAAGAAAGGGAAGGTACGTAAGTGTTGTCATTACTTTGCTCAAAGACTCTTCTTATTACATAGAGCTTTCTGTCAAACTCTAAATCAGTCTTAAGTCCTGCGGGCCTTGCAATAAAGCCCTGATAGATTTCGGGGCAGCTCTCTAAAGCCTTAAATCCCAAAACCTTTTCATTGGTGGGAACTTTTCTCCAGCCTAAGAATTTAAGTCCTTCCTTTTCCACAATGACTTCAAACATCTTCTTTGCCTGGCTAAGTTTAAGTTCCTCTTTAGGGAAAAAGAAAACGCCGACTCCATATTCCTTTTCTTTTGGAAGCACTATGTCTGTGTCCTTTAAGACTTTTGCGAAAAACTTATGAGGAATCTGAGTTAAAATTCCAACGCCGTCACCGGTTTCGCCCTTAGCGTCTTTTCCGGCTCTGTGCTCTAAGTTTTCAACTATTTTAAGAGCGTCATCCACTACCGCGTGACTTTTCTTTCCGTTTACATCACATACGGCGCCGATACCGCAATTATCATGCTCAAAAGAGGGATCATACATTGTTTTATTCTGGGGTCCGTTTTCCATTTTTATCTCCTCACGATTGATTTTTCTTTACTGCCGCCGCGATAAGGCCTTTAAACAAAGGATGTGCCACATCGGGGCGTGATTTAAATTCGGGGTGAGCCTGAGTTGCCACAAAGTAGGGGTGGTCTTTAAGCTCAATCATTTCAACTATTCTTCCGTCAGGTGACTCTCCGGAGAGCACCAGACCGTTCTTTGTTAAGATGTCTCTGTAGTCGTTGTTAACTTCGTATCTGTGACGGTGTCTCTCGCTTATATTTTCCTGTCCGTAAAGTTCATATGCCTTGGTGTCTTTCTTTAACTTACAAGGATAAGCTCCGAGTCTTAATGTGCCTCCAAGGTTTACAACTCCGTTTTGTTCGGGCATAAGGTAGATTACGGGATTCTTCGTATCAGGATTTAATTCTGAAGAATCCGCATCTTTAAGTCCGCAAACGTTTCTTGCAAATTCTATAATTGATAACTGCATTCCAAGACATAGGCCAAGGAATGGAATCTTGTTTTCTCTTGCATACTTAATTGCTTTTATTTTTCCGTAGGTTCCTCTTACACCAAAGCCTCCCGGAACAACGATTGCGGATACATCCTTTAAGATTTCTTCTTTTCCATCTTCTTCAAGGGTTTCTGAATCTATCCACTCAATCAAAACTTTTGCTTCTTCGTCTATTCCTGCATGCTTAAGAGCTTCAGCAACGCTTAAATATGCATCATGCAAAGCTACATATTTTCCAACCAATGCAACCTTAACGGTTCTCTTTGGATTCTTTTCTTTCTTAAGCATTGCTTCCCAGGCTGTTAAATCAGGCTTTCTTAAAGGAAGGTTTAAAAGCTCGCAAACCGCATCAGCAATGCCTTCTTTTTCAAGCATCATGGGCACTTCGTACAAAGAAGGTGCATCTAAGTTTTCTAAAACGTGTTCTTTTCTTACGTTACAGAAAAGCGCTATTTTTTCTTTTAAATGATCGTCCAAAGGATAATCCGATCTGCACACTAAAATGTCGGGCCAAAGTCCCATGCTCTGTAAGCTCTTAACGCTCATCTGAGTGGGTTTTGTCTTAAGTTCGCCCGACGCCTTTATGTAAGGAATGAGCGTTACGTGTATGATTACCGAATTGTCACGTCCCACTTCAGTCCTGAATTGTCTTATTGCTTCCAAGAAGGGCTGGCTTTCAATGTCTCCCACAGTACCTCCGACTTCCACGATTGATACTGTTGTTTCGCCATCTTCTTTTTCTTTGTAAAAACGCGACTTTATTTCGTTGGTGATATGGGGAATTACCTGAACCGTTCCTCCGCCGTAATCACCGTGACGTTCTTTGTTAAGAACGGTCTGATAAATCTTACCTGTTGTAACGTTTGAGTTTTTATCAAGACTTTCATTGATAAATCTCTCATAGTGACCAAGGTCTAAGTCTGTTTCGCATCCGTCGTCGGTTACGAAAACTTCTCCGTGCTGAATCGGGTTCATGGTTCCCGGGTCTACGTTAATGTAGGGGTCAAACTTCTGCATCGTAACCTTGTAGCCTCTTGCCTTTAAAAGCCTTCCCAAGGATGCTGCCGTAATGCCCTTTCCAAGCCCTGAAACAACGCCTCCCATAACAAACACATACTTTACCATATCTAATTTCTCCCTCTTTTTAAAAAAACTTTGTTTATTGTTTATCCGACTGCCCTGCCAAGACATTGCCGGTTATCTCACGTTATGTAAACTAAACTCCGCTTGCCCCGTAGTTAGTAAGTACTCTTGCGGAAGGGTCCGTCACATTGCATCCTTCCCAAGACTTATTGGGCATCCAGAAATCCTTTATCATTTCGCCCTGTCCGGGATAGAACTTTTCAAACAACTCCCTGTAAAGAAGCGACTCTTTTGTAAATGGAGTTGCATGAGTGTATTTCTTTCTTTTTTCTTCGTATTCTTCATCAGTGTATTTTGACTCTGCGTAAGCCTTTAAGTAATCAACCATTGAATGGCCCACAGCATCTGAAAACGCTGCCTTTTCTCGCATTAAGATGTCGTAAGGAAGATAATCTCCTTCAAAAGCATGACGAAGCAAATACTTTCCTTTGTTGTAAGTGTTCATCTTAAGCTTTGGATTAATGCTCATTACGTATTTAACAAAATCCAAATCTCCGAAGGGAACTCTTGCTTCCATGGAGTTTACGCTTATGCATCTGTCTGCACGAAGAACATCGTACATATAAAGCTCTCTGATTCTCTTTACGGCTTCTTTTTGGAAAGCCTCTGCATCAGGTGCAAAGTCTGTATATTTATATCCAAAGAGTTCGTCTGAGATTTCACCTGTCAAAAGAACGCGCACATCAGTGTTTTCATGAATAGCCTTACAAACTAAATACATACCGATGCTTGCTCTGATTGTGGTGATATCAAAGGTTCCAAGTAAGTGAACTACCTTTGGAAGAGCTTCTATTACGTCTTTATCCGTAATGATTACTTCCGTATGATCGCTCTTTATATAATCAGCAACTTCTTTTGCATACTTTAAGTCAATGGCATCGGTGCTCATACCGATTGCAAAAGTTTTAATAGGCTTTTTTAAAAGCTTTGCTGAAACCGCACACACAAGGGAAGAATCAAGACCGCCGCTTAATAAAAATCCTACAGGTGCATCAGCATCAAGTCTTTTTTCAATACCTTTAATAAGCTTTTCTTTTATGTTTTTACATACTTCCGGAAGCTTATCATCGCTATATTCGCTTACGTGAGCTATGTCGTTATAGCAAATGAAGTTTCCGTCAATGTAATAGTGTCCCGGAGGGAAAGGAAAAATCTTAGGCACAAGTCCAACCAGGTTTTTAGCTTCGCTTGCAAATACTATTTCTCCCTCTGCAGGATATCCGTAAAACAAAGGTCTGATTCCGATCGGATCTCTTGCTGCCACCAAAGATTTTCTTTTGTGATCGTATATTACAAGTGCATACTCGGCATCAAGCTTTGAAAACATTTCGGGCCCGTATTTTTCATACATGGGAAGAAGTATTTCGCAATCCGATTCGCTCTTAAAGTCATATTCTTTTGAAAGTTCTTCTTTAATGGGACGGAAACCATAGATTTCACCGTTACAGATAAGCTTGTTTCCGTTTAAATTAAAGGGCTGCATTCCGCTTTCATTAAGACCCATGATTGAAAGTCTTAAAAATCCAAACACTCCTCCGTCAAACTCTTCCATTCTTTCCATGTCCGGTCCTCTTGAGATTGTCTCTTCAAAGAACGGGCGTAACTCTTCTTTTGAGTATTTCTTTCCTTGATAGCCAAATATTGAGCACATGTTAAAATCCTTCCTTACACATAAAAAGAGCGACAAAGGCACGGTGGTTAACCGCGACGCCTTTGTCGCTCTATATTGTTCAATTGTATACAGTGGTGCAGAGTTTGTCAATAGTTTTCTTTAATACTTTAAAGCGTTAAGAGGGTATGTGCAAAAAACAAGGCAGAATCGGGTGTCGCGAGCCCGAGCTGCCTTGTTTTGAAAGAGGGAAAATTTATTTCCTGACTTGCAGGACGCAGGTCCTGCAAGATTAGAAACTTATATTAAATTACTCAACGTCCTGCAAAGCTTCAAAGTCTTCTTCGCCGGTACGTATCTTAACAACTTTTGAAACGTTGTAAACAAAGATCTTGCCATCGCCGATGTTGCCTGTGTAAAGAGCTTTCTTAGCAGCTGCGATAACTGATTCTACAGGAATGTTGCTTACAACCACTTCAACCTTAACCTTAGGAAGCAAGGTTGCATCGACTTCGACACCTCTGTACATATCTCCTGCGCCCTTCTGGATGCCGCAGCCCATAACCTGTGTGACTGTCATGCCCGTTACGCCAAGGTCGTTCATTGCTTTCTTTAAAGCATCGTACTTTGAAAGTCGAGCAATGATAACAACCTTTGACATTCCGGTATCTATACCACCTTCTCTTACTACAGGGACGCTCATTTCTGCCTTCTTCTCTATCTGAGAAGGCTCCAAAACAGTGTTTTCGTTGATTGCCATCGTCATGGTGTTTGAAATATCCATGATTGAGAAGCCTGCATATGCTGAAGGAAGACCATGTTCTGTTGAGTCAAGACCAACAATTTCTTCTTCCTCTGAAACTCTTAAGCCAACACACTTTTTGATGATTACAAAAGCGATAGTGATTGTTACTGCTGTCCAAGCAGCGATTGCTGCAAAGCCAAGTAACTGAATAAGTAAAGGTTTAACACCTCCGCCGTAGAATAATCCGTCTAAAGAATCATTTCCGGGAGCCGATGTTGTTGCAAACAAGCCTGTTGCAATGGTACCCCAGATACCGTTTAAGCAGTGAACCGCAACGGCACCAACGGGATCGTCTATTCTTAACTTATAATCTAAGAACCAAACACCAAATACTACAAGTAAACCTGCTACAGCACCGATTACGATTGCACCAAATGCATCTGTTACATCACAGGGAGCTGTGATAGCTACCAAGCCTGCCAAAGAAGCGTTTAAGCACATTGAAACATCGGGCTTACCGTATTTAATCCAGGTAAAGATCATACATACTACTGTTGCAATTGCGGGAGCAATTGTTGTTGTAACAAAGATTGAACCTAACTGTTCAACGCTTGTTGCTGCGGCACCGTTAAATCCGTACCAGCCAAGCCAGAGAATGAAAACACCCAAACAACCGATAGGAAGGTTGTGTCCGGGGAAAGCATTTACTTTTGTAATCTTTCCTGTTTCATCTTTTTCAAACTTACCGATTCTGGGTCCTAATAATTTAGCACCGATTAATGCTGAGATACCGCCAACCATGTGAATTGCTGCAGAACCTGCGAAATCGTGGAATCCCATCTGAGCAAGGAAACCGCCTCCCCATACCCAGTGAGCTTCGATGGGGTATATAAGTGCTGAAATAACGCCTGAATAAATACAATATGATAAGAATTTTGTACGCTCTGCCATGGCACCTGAAACGATTGTTGCGGTTGTGGCACAAAATACTAAGTTAAATACGAAGTTTGACCAGTCAAAGTTTTCGTATGATGTGAAGATGTCAAATCCCGGCTTACCGATAAGCCCTACAACGTCTTCTCCAAGAAGTAATCCAAATCCGATTAAGATAAAAACTACTGTACCGATACAGAAGTCCATTAAGTTTTTCATGAGGATGTTACCGGTGTTCTTGGCTCTTGTAAAGCCTGCCTCCACCATTGCAAATCCTGCTTGCATCCAAAACACCAGGGCGGCTCCGATTAAGAACCATACTGAAAATGTCTCGCTCATGTTTTTATTCTCCTTTTAAAAAATTAAGGCGCAGACTTTTATGTTTGTCTGCGCCTTTGCATTTTGTTCTTTATTCTGTTTTCCCTTTACACTTTATACGTAGAATAACATCTTTTCGTATGTAGGATAAGGTAAGATGTCTTCGGGGATAAGGCCTTCAGCTTCATCCGCAACTGCTCTTAATTTTTCCATATCCGTAACGATTGTATCGTGGTAGAAAGAAGCCTGCTTTAAAGAATCAGTAATCTTTTCAGCCTTAGCTACATCTGCCTTAAGCTTATCGTTAAGCTTAGAAACTGATTCGTAGTAGCCTGAAAGTTCTTTTGAAAGCTTTTCTTCGGCAACTGTTGATAAGCTGTCTGAGAATTCTTTCTTGTTAAGAGCTGAAACCACAATATCGTCTGTATAGTTCATAAGTGCAGGTAAGAACTGCTTGTGTACCATATCCTGCATTGTAAGTGCTTCGATGTGAAGTGTCTTACAATAGTTTTCAAGCATTACTTCGTAACGAGCCTTTAACTCTGTTTCTGAGTAAATACCGTGTCTCTTAAAGAGTTCAACGTTTTTCTTAGCAAGCAAAACGGGAATTGCTTCCGGTGTGCTTCTTAAGTTGTAAAGGCCACGCTTCTTAGCTTCTTCCACCCATTCGTCTGTGTAACCGTTTCCGTTAAAGATTACTCTCTTATGATCCTTCAAAGCTTTCTTTATAAGTTCGTGAACTGCTTCTGCAAGTTTATCTTTCTTAACGCCTTCAAGTTCTTTTGCAAACTTAGCAAGTTCTTCTGCTACTGCAGTATTTAAAACTGTGTTAGGTCCTGCTACTGAGAATGAAGAACCTAAAGATCTAAACTCAAACTTGTTACCTGTGAAAGCAAAAGGTGATGTACGGTTTCTATCAGTTGTATCTCTGAAGAAATGAGGTAATACTGTAGCACCTGTTTCAAGTTTTACTTTACCCTTCTTATCAAAGAGCTTGTCATGCTCGATTGCATCAAGCACAGCTGTAAGTTCTTCGCCAAGGAAGATTGAAATGATTGCAGGGGGTGCTTCGTTTGCTCCAAGTCTGTGGTCGTTTCCGGCACTTGCAACTGATAATCTTAAAAGGTCTGCATAGTCATCAACTGCGCTGATTACTGCAAGTAAGAATACGAGGAACTGAAGGTTTTCAGCAGGTGTCTTACCGGGATCTAATAAGTTATCGCCACCGTTGATTCCGATTGACCAGTTGTTGTGCTTACCTGAACCGTTAACGCCTGCGAAAGGCTTTTCATGAAGAAGACATACATAACCGTGTTTCTTTGCAACCTTCTTCATAACTTCCATTGTGAGCTGGTTCCTGTCGACTGCAACGTTTGCTGTATCAAATACAGGAGCAAGTTCGTGCTGACAGGGAGCAACTTCGTTATGCTTTGTCTTAGCAGGGATGCCAAGCTTCCAAAGTTCTTCGTCAAGCTCGTGCATGTATTCTGAAACTCGAGGCTTTAATGCTCCAAAGTAGTGGTCTTCCATTTCCTGACCCTTGGGAGGCATTGCTCCAAGAAGTGTTCTTCCTGTGAAGATTAAGTCTTTTCTTAACTTGTAATCTTCTTCGTCGATAAGGAAGTATTCCTGTTCGGGACCAACTGTTGTGCTAACGCCCGTAACATCTTCTCTTCCTAAAAGTTTTAAAACCTTTACTGCTTCACGGCTTAATGCTTCCATAGAACGAAGAAGAGGTGTCTTTTTATCAAGTGCTTCTCCTGAGTATGAGCAGAATGCTGTGGGAATGCAAAGTGTTTTGTCTTTAATAAATGCGGGAGATGTGGGATCCCAGTTTGTATATCCTCTAGCTTCGAATGTAGCTCTTATGCCACCTGAAGGAAAGCTTGAGGCATCGGGTTCACCCTTTACAAGTTCTTTTCCCGAAAACTCCATTGTGATGTCACCGCAAGCACCCGGAGCAATGAAGCTATCGTGCTTTTCAGCGGTATATCCTGTAAGAGGCTGGAACCAATGTGTAAAATGGGTAGCTCCGTTTTCGATTGCCCATTCCTTCATCGCAACTGCAACGGCATTTGCCACGTCAAGTTCCAAATGCGTATTATTGTCGATTGTCTTCCTTAAAGCTTTGTAAATGTCTTTGGGAAGTTTGTCGCGCATTACTTTGTCATTGAATACCAAACTTCCATAGATTTCAGGAATCTTCTTTTCCATGTTATTTTCTCCCTTTCAAAAATTTGTAAAGAAAAAGGCGCCTTAGGAATTTATCCTAAAGCGCCTTTGCTTTATGTGCTATACAATATACTCATGTTTTTTGTTTGTCAACACTTTTTTAAAAATTTTTTGTAGGATAATTTCCGTCAAAGCAAGCCTTGCAAATAGGCAAATCTCCTACCATCTCGCTAAAATCTTCCACTTTTGCATAGTACAAAGAATCTGCTCCGATACGTTTTCTTATTTCTTCCGTACCGTTATTTGTGGCAATAAGTTCTTTGTTACTGGGGACATCGGTTCCGTAGTAACAAGGGTGTGTAAAGGGCGGGGAGCTTATGCGAACATGCACTTCTTTTGCTCCCTTTTCTTTTAAAAGCTTTATAAGATTAGCCATTGTGGTGCCGCGAACTATAGAGTCATCGATAATGACGATTCTTTTACCCTTAACGGCTGCTTCTATAACGTTTAGTTTAAGGTGCACCGCAGCTTTTCTCTCTTTATCCGTGGGCTTAATAAAAGTCCTTCCAAGGTAACTGTTTTTATGAAAAGCAAGTTCAAAGGGAATGCCCGAATATGCAGAATACCCTTCCGCAGCAGCAAGGCCTGAATCAGGGACTCCTGTTACAATGTCTGCTTCAACAGGGTAATTCTTTGCAAGCATCTGCCCTGCTTTATGGCGGGCTTCATAGACTGCTCTTCCGTCTATTACAGAGTCTAGTCTCGCAAAATAAATGTATTCAAAAATACAGTGAGCGGCTTTCTTTCCGCAAAGCTTTTTGTTCGAAGATATGCCGTCTTTTGAAACGGTGATGATTTCACCGGGCTCTACATCTCTTACAAACTCAGCATCAACTGAAGACAATGCGCAAGACTCAGAGGCAATGATAATATCCTCTCCTCTTTTGCCTATGCACATAGGTTTTAAACCTAAAGGATCGCGCATTGCAACAAGCTTTCTGGGGCTCATTATAATAATCGCATAGCTTCCCACAATCTTTGCCGCAACTCTTTCTACGGCCTCTTGAATAGTCTTTGTGTGGGAGCGTTCTTTGGCAACAAGAAGTGCCAAAACCTCAGTATCAGTGTCGCTTCTAAGGACACAACCTTCGTCAAAAAGCTCTTGTCTTAAGGCATCTGTGTTAACAAGGTTTCCGTTATGAACTGTTGCCAGTGTCCCCTTTGAATAGTTAAACACAACGGGCTGAGCGTTTTCTATTTTGCTTCCGCCGGTAGTAGAATAGCGCACATGCCCAACGCCGATATTTCCCTTAAGCTCTGCTAACTTATCTTCTCTGAAAACTTCGCTTACAAGGCCCATGTTCTTGTAAAATCCGATGTTTCCCTTTTCTCCGTCAGTATCGCAAACCGCCATTCCCGCAGACTCTTGTCCTCTGTGCTGCAAAGCGGTGAGGCCGTAGAAAATGTCGTAAGAAACATTTCCGTTCTTTGTAAATATGCCAAAAACTCCGCATTTTTCTTTGAGTTTATCCATCTTTACTCCTTAGTCAAAGATTTCAGAAACAGACAAATCCTGCTCCTGTAAAACTTTAAGTACCACTCTTAAGGTATCAAGAGATGTGAAAAGTGTCACGTTATTTTGTGTGGCGCATTGCCTTATAAGGACGCCGTCTTCGTAGTGAACCCCTGAAAGAATGGCTCTGGTATTGATAACGTAGCTAACATCACCGCTGGCAATAGCTTCCAAAATTTCGTTACTTCCCTCGCTTATTTTCTTTCTTACTTTATTTTTGATGCCGTAATCCGCAAGGTATTTACCCGTAAGAGAGGTAGCCTCAATGTTAAATCCAAGGTCATAAAATCCCTTAATTATGGGCATTGCTTCCACTTTGTCTTCATCGGCCAAAGAAACTATCATGGTGCCGTGATTCTTTAACTTAAGACCTGAAGCAACAAGTGCTTTATACATAGCCCTATGAAGCTTTTTATCGTATCCGATAGCTTCACCTGTTGACTTCATTTCAGGTGACAAATAAGAATCCATACCCTTAAGTTTTAAGAATGAGAAAGCAGGAACTTTTACGTAATATCTGTCATGGCGGCTTGTTTCTTTAAGCACATCCTGCTCTTTTAAACTTACACCAAGAATAACTTTTGTGGCAATGTCCGCAAGGCGCACGCCCGTTGCTTTTGATATAAAGGGAACCGTTCTTGAAGAGCGGGGATTAACTTCGATAACATACACGTTATCTTCACCGTCAACAATGAACTGGATGTTAAAAAGTCCCACGATTCCTATGCCAAGGCCAAGCCTCTTTGTGTAATCTAGGATGGTTTCTTTAACCTTATCTGACACTGTAAAGGGCGGGTACACACTTATTGAGTCGCCCGAATGGACACCGGTTCTCTCAACAAGTTCCATGATGCCCGGCACAAACACGTCTTTACCGTCACAGATAGCGTCGGTTTCAAGTTCCTTACCCATTATGTATTTATCCACAAGGACGGGGCGGTCTTTGTCCACTTCCGCGGCGCTTTGTAAGTAGCGAATCATTTCTGAAGGTTTTGATACTATCTGCATAGCACGGCCTCCAAGCACAAAGGAAGGGCGCACAAGGACGGGATAGCCCACCTTTTCTGCAATCTTTAAACCTTCATCGATGGTTGTTGCCACGTATCCTTCAGGCTTTGGAATGTTAAGCTCTTCCAAAAGCTTTTCAAATAAGTCTCTGTCCTCTGCCTTATCGATTGCTTCAACGTCGGTGCCGATGATCTTAACCCCTCTGTCGTGCAAAGGATTTGCAAGGTTGATTGCGGTCTGTCCGCCCAAAGAAACTATAACGCCGTCGGGCTTTTCCATTTCGATAATATCCATTACGTCCTCTACACAAAGAGGTTCGAAATAAAGTTTATCCGCTGTTGTGTAGTCGGTTGAAACGGTTTCAGGGTTATTGTTTATAATAATTGCTTCATAGCCCTGGCTCTTAATGGTCTTAATGGCATGAACCGTTGAATAGTCAAACTCTACGCCCTGACCGATTCTTATGGGGCCTGAACCTAACACTATAACCTTTTTATTGTTTGTTACTATAGACTCGTTTTCGTCTTCGTAGGTAGAGTAAAAATAGGGAATATAACTCTTAAATTCGGACGCACAAGAGTCAATCATCTTGTATACGGGCTTAATGTGATTTTCACGCCTAAAGTCTTCCAAGTCGCGTAAGTCCATATTCCAAAGGCGGGCAATTTCTGTATCGGGAAAGCCCATCTTCTTTGCTTCTTTTAGTTTACATAAGTCCTTAGGGTTAGCCTTTAAATCAGCTTCCTTATCAACGATCTTTTTAAACTTTTCAACAAAGAATTTATCGATTCCTGTGTTCTTACAAATTGTCTCAATGCTTCCGCCCTTACGTAAAATTTCTGCTAAAGCATAGAGACGTGTATCCGTGCCAATCTTTATAAACTCATACAATTCATCAAGGCTTTTTTGAACCAAGCCCTTATCTCTTAAGTAATCATGGCCTGTTTCAAGGGAACGAACAGCTTTTAAGAAGCTTTCTTCAAAAGTACGGCCTACGCTCATAACTTCTCCCGTAGCCTTCATTTGAGTGCCTAAAGTAGGGTTAGCATCCCTAAACTTATCAAAGGGAAATCTGGCCAGTTTACTTACCACGTAGTCTAGAGCCGGTTCAAAGCAGGCAGGGGTATTTTTAAGCCTTATTTCTTCTAAGGTTAAGCCTACCGCTATCTTTGCAGAAACCCATGCAATAGGATATCCGCTTGCCTTTGATGCAAGGGCTGATGAACGGGAGACTCTGGGATTTACTTCGATTAAGTAATAATCCTTTGAATCAGGAGACAAGGCGAACTGTACGTTACAGCCCCCTTCAATTTTTAAGTGTCTAATGATTTTTAAAGCTGAGTCTCTAAGCATATGATACTCATTGTTTGTAAGTGTCATGGAAGGGCACACAACCGCCGAGTCACCTGTATGAATGCCTACAGGGTCAATGTTTTCCATGTTACAGATTACAAGGGCTGTATCATTTGCATCTCTTATTACTTCGTATTCGATTTCTTTGTATCCCTTAACGCTTTTTTCAATCAAAGCCTCGTTTACGGGAGACAAAGCAAGGGCGTTTTTAAGTATCTCTTTATACTCTTTTTCATTTTCAGCAAAGCCGCCTCCGGTGCCGCCAAGAGTAAATCCCGGGCGCACCACAAGTGGGAAGCCTATTTCTTTTGCAGCGGCAATTCCATCTTCCATGGTGTTTACAACCAGCGATTTAAGGACAGGCTCGCCGATTTCTTCACACATGTTTTTAAAAAGTTCCCTGTCTTCCGCAAGGGCGATGCTTTCTTTCTTTGTGCCAAGAAGGGTGCAACGGCATTGCTTTAAAACGCCGTCTTCTTCAAGCTGCATGGCAAGGTTTAAGCCTGTTTGTCCGCCAAGGCCCGCTAAAACCGCATCAGGTCTTTCAACGCGGATTATCTTTGCCAGATATTCAAGGGTCAAAGGCTCCATGTAGACTTTGTCTGCAACCGTGTTATCGGTCATTATTGTTGCGGGGTTTGAGTTACAAAGCACAACCTCGTACCCCTCTTCTTTTAAAGCAAGGCATCCTTGGGTGCCTGCGTAGTCAAACTCTGCGGCCTGACCAATTACAATAGGCCCTGAGCCTATAACCAAAATTTTCTTTATATCAGTTCGCTTAGGCATTTTTCTTTGCCTCCTTTAAAAGAGTCAGGAATTCATCAAAAAGGTATCTTCCGTCGGTAGGTCCCGGCGCGCTCTCCGGATGGTACTGAACGCTAAAAACCTTATCTTTCTTACATTCCACTCCTTCGATGGTGTTATCAAGCAAATTAATATGTGTGGCTTCAAGGCCTGTGCCCTTTAAGCTATCCGCATCAACCGCATAAGAATGGTTCTGTGAGGTTATTTCCACAAGCCCCGTCTTTAAGTTTTTAACAGGGTGGTTTGCACCTCTGTGACCAAATTTAAGCTTATAGGTTTTTGCACCGTAGGCTAAAGAAACTATCTGGTGTCCCAAGCAAATTCCGAATATGGGAAGCTTACCTTTTAACTCTTTTACAGCCTTTATGGCATTTACCGCATTTTCAGGATCCCCCGGGCCGTTTGAAATAAAGAGGCCGTCAGGCTTGTAACTTAAGATTTCTTCGGATGTTGTATTTTCAGGAACAACCGTTACAGAAACCCCTAAGTCGTTTAAGCAGTTTACGATGTTCATTTTCATGCCGCAGTCTATTGCAACAATCCTATACTTTTCTTCCTTTGCGGGGAAAATCTCTCTTTCTTTTCTTGTGGCCCTTAAAACCTGGTCGGTTTTATATTCAAAATTAGAAATAAGCCTCAAGCACTCATCATTCGGAGTATCAACATCCGTAATAAGTGCCTTGAGGCTTCCTTTTTCACGTATAATTCTTGTTAGTTTCCTTGTGTCAACGCCACTGATACCCGCTATATCGTAGCGCTTCATGGTTTGCTCGAGTTCTTCAACCAAAGCATGGTGTGAAGGTGCATCACAATAATCCTTCACAATAAAAGCATTGAGCCCCGGGTGACGCGACTCAAAATCGGAATCATTGATTCCGTAATTGCCGATTAGAGGAAATGTCATCACCACTGCCTGGTCGGTATAGGAAAGATCCGATAAAATCTCCTGATAACCCACCATTGAAGTGTTGAATACGATTTCCGAAAGCTTATCCGAATTAGCTCCGAAGGAATCACCTTCAAAAATGCTTCCGTCCTCCAAGACCAGCTTTCTTTTTTTGCGACCGTTCATATCATTCTCCCTTGTATATCTTAAAGCTTGCTTATTCTTTCAAGCGCTTTTTCTGTGTTTTCTTTGCTTGCAAAAGCAGTCAGTCTAAAGAAACCGGCTCCGCAGCTTCCAAAGCCTTCTCCCGGGGTGCCAACAACCTGTGCTTTCTTTAAAAGAAGGTCAAAGAAATCCCATCCCGACAAATTATCGGGGGTTTTAAGCCAAATGTACGGAGCGTTCTTGCCACCGTATACTTCATATCCCATTGATGTTAAGCCATCGTAAATAGCCTTGGCATTTTCCATGTATTCAGAAACCTGCTTCTTTACGGCTTCTTTTCCGACTTCTGAATATACCGCTTCGCCCGCTCTTTGCACAATGTAGGGGGCTCCGTTATATTTTGTTGAATGACGTCTTAACCATAATGAGTTTAAAGAAACCCCATCGCACTTTAATTCCTTAGGCACTACGCTATAGCCAAGTCTTAAGCCTGTAAAGCCTGCATTCTTAGAAAATGAGTGAAGCTCTATGGCAACGCTTTTTGCCCCCTTACACTCATAAATAGAATGGGGAATCGAAGGATCCGTTATATAAGCTTCATAAGCCGCGTCATAAATAATGACCGCTTCATTCTTTATAGCGTAATCGACAAATTCCTGCAATTTATTTTTTGTAATAACCATGCCCGTAGGGTTATTAGGAAAGCATAGATATATTATGTCAACCTTTTCCTTAGGCATTTCGGGCACAAATCCGTTTTCTTTAAGGCAGGGTAAATAAACAAGCTTTCTTCCTGCCATAATATTTGTGTCTGCATATACGGGGTAAACAGGATCCGGCACTGCCACCACGTTATCCTTATCAAAGATTTCCTGGATGTTACCGCAATCGCTCTTTGCTCCGTCCGATACAAAGATTTCATCCAAATCTAAATCGATTCCGCGCTTTTTATAATCGTTTTCAATAATCTTGCTTCTTAAAAACTCATATCCTCTGTCGGGAGCATATCCTTTAAATGTGTCGGCACTTGCCATATCGGATACTGCTGAATTTAGCGCTTCGATAATGGGCTTAGATAAAGGCTTTGTGACATCTCCGATTCCAAGGCTGATAATATCAGCATCCGCATGCTCTTCTTTGTGCTTTCTTACCCTTGCGGCGATGTCCGCAAAAAGGTAGCTTTCTTTTAAGTTAAGGTAATCTTTGTTTATTTTCATATTTATACCTCTGGTTTACATAATGTAAACACTAATTTTTCTTTGTATCAAAACTTCCCGTAAATACAGTCTTTGCGGGGCCTGTCATATAAACGTGATTGTCTTCTTCGCTCCAGTAAATCTTTAAATCTCCGCCAAGCAAGTGAACGGTTACTCTTCTTTCCGTTCTTTCATTTAAAACGCAGGCTACCACTGTGGCGCAGCACCCTGTTCCGCAGGCCAAGGTTTCCCCTGCGCCTCTCTCCCACACTCTCATTTCCACGTTTTCTTTATCAAGCACCTTAACAAATTCAGTGTTTACGCGTTTTGGAAACATTTTGTGGTTTTCAAATGAGGGGCCGAGCCTTTCTATTGGAAGCGCTTTTAAATCTTCCCAGCTTCTTGTCATTGTATCCGTAAAAATCACGGCGTGAGGATTGCCCATTGACACGCAGGTTGCCTTTGCGCTTAATAAATCAATTGAAATGGGCACTTGCTTTGCTATTTTTGCATCAGTGTCCAAAGAAACCGGAATGAGTGAAGGGGTAAGTATGGGCTCTCCCATATCTACAGTAATAAGATTTGCCTTATGATCTTCTTCCTCTTCAATGAATATTTTCTTTATGGCTCCCATGCTTTCAATGGTAAAGTGCTTTTTATCGGTATAGCCTTTGTCATATACAAGCTTTGCCACGCATCTTATGCCGTTTCCGCACATTTCGCTTCTTGAGCCGTCGGAATTATACATTTCCATTTCAAAGTCTGCGATTTCAGATTTATTTACAAAAATAAGACCGTCGGAGCCGACTCCGAAATGCCGATCACTTATACATACCGCCAAATCCGATTTATAGGGGTATTTAAACTCCTCTTTTACGCAGTCAATGTACACATAGTCATTGCCGCAGCCTTCCATCTTAACAAAATCTACTTTCATGCCCGGTATCCTTTAAACTTCTACATACAAAAGAAGGCACTTCGGACCATAGTCCGAAGCGCCTTTGCTTCTTGTTAAGTACAATATACCTTGGAAATTTGTTTGTCAATACTTAAGAAAACATATGACTTACAAAAATTTCTATTCCTATAATAATTAATATGGCGCCGCCCAAATAAGACGCGATTCTTGCAAACTTCATGCCGAAGCGTTTTCCTATTATGAGACCTCCGATGCAGATAGCCCAAGTCACCACTCCGATGATAAGTGAAGCGCAAAGTGCCGACACAAATTTATAGTCGGCGATTGTAAATCCTACTGACAACGCATCTATGGATGTAGCAACCGCCTGCACCAAAAGCATCTTAAAAGAAAGTCTCTTTTCACTTCTTTCAGCTTCTTTTTCCGCCTCATCCCTAATGCCTTCAATAATCATCTTTATTCCTATAAAGACTAAAAGAATCAAAGCAATCCAAGGAATGAATTTATAAAAAGCATTGAATTTTTCGGCAATTGTATGAATAAGCACCCATCCTGTTAAAGGCATTGCCCACTGAAACAAAGCAAACATTCCCGATATTCCAAGTACTCTTTTTGCCCTCATCTTAGGCTCGTTTAAGCCGTTTGCCAACGATACGGAGAAAGCATCCATTGCAAGGCCGATGCCAAGTAAAATCGAATTAAATATAAATAATAAATGCAATGCAAAACCTCCAAAAAATCACCCCCAAGAGTAATCTCGGGGGATAATTTATTCTAGAAAAAGTCCATGCCCTTTCCTTCTTCGAGTTTCTTTCTGTATTTATCGGGCTCGTTCATGAATTCAGCCATAAACATAAAGGAATCCAAAATTATGGGTTCTTTTGACTCTTCAAGCCCGTTCTTTCCTTTATCCATCATAAGCTTATACTTTGTGAGAATATAAACATATATATCGGTAAGGGAATAGCCTTCGAAGGTAAAGGTGTCTCTTAAATCCTTATTCTTAATGTAATACTCGTACTCTTCGTAAAGAGCGGGCTTTTGCAAAAACTCGTTCCAGAGTTTGTCACAAAAATCGTCAGGCTTTAAGCAAAGTGCGCATAAAGCTTTAAAACTGTCATATGCTCTTAACATTCTTACATCAAGTAAAATTTTTGTCATAAAGCAATGGTACTCCGTAATGAACGTAAAATCAACTTGTTTCTTTATACAAATCCTGCGAATCAGGCTCTTTAATAGAATCTTAAAGTTTTTCCATTAAAAATCTGCAAAAAAGGGGGCTATACTCAACCCATCATAAAAATACAAACGAGGAGGGTATGATTATGAAAAGAAAACTGTTGGTTTTGGGAGCAGTATTAACATTGGTTTTTATGTGTGCCTGCACAAAAGAAAACGCTTCATCGGTTGATGCAGGCTTAAAGCAGGAACCCATTGAAAGCGTTGATAATAAAGCAGAAGCTACTAACGTAAGCGTAGAGGCAGAAACAGAAACAACCGATACAGACACTGACTACATGGCACTTTACGAAGGTTTTCTTTCAGGAGATGTTAAAGTAACCTTTGATAAGGATGCAGATCACGGAAGTTACTTTGAAACAAAGAACCTCTTTACACCCGGTACCGAATACTCACTTGATGAAATCAAGGACGCTTTACTTAAGAGCGTAGAGTCAAACTGGGGCGGCGTTAAAGCTACAATTCAGGATGTAACAAACGACTACATCGATTGCGGCATGGACTCAGTTCAGGAGCTTTTGGTTAACGTTAACGTTGTTTTAGGCGAAGCAGAACAGTTTAACATCCACATGGTAATTAAGGAAGTTGAAGGTGCTTTGCACGTTACATATAACTGTGAATCTTATACACGTTCAAGCACAGAAATTCTTCCTACAGGATATGTTAAAAATGCAGGTTCTTCAGGAGCTGCAAGCGGTGCCGGCGAACTTGGATACTTAAATAAAGATGCTCAATACATTCAGTGGTACAACTACTCATTTGATATGGGTGTAGTAAGCTCAGACTATTATCTTCCCGCAGAAAATGACTCCGTAGTATTGGATCTTTCAAGCATTGAAAACATCGAAAACCTTTGCATCGAGTCTTACTACTTTGATAACGGTGACTGGAAGGAATACTTCTACACCTACTATTATTTTGACAAAGACTTTGCTCCCATTGAAGACGCGTCAATCTATGACAGCGAAAATCCTATAAGAAAGATTTTTGCGGATAACAATTTATCGGTATATCCACAGAATCAGATTCAAAACGTCTTAGATCAGCGTCAGTCAGAAATCGGATTATCCGATTTAGTGCTTCAAAAGTAATTTAAGCAAAAAGAAACCGTTGGATTAATTCCAACGGTTTTTTTATTAAATCAAGAAATATGAATTTCCTAAGGCGCCGCTACAATCCTTCATAGCGCCTTCAGCCCTTTTAACCATTCCTTCGTAGTCTTTAAACTTATTGCTTCTTACGGCACCTATTCTTATAAAGAACTTTGTGTTGTCGTCTTTGTTTACTTCTGCTGCCTCAATAAGGTTAAAGAGTCTTCTTATAATATTGTTGCAGACTTCATTTTCCAAAACTCCCGATACAAAGACCGCAAACCTGTCATCCTTTATATGAATTAAGATATCGTTTCCTCTAAAGGTCTGGCGCATTGAGTTTGTGATACTTTGAATCACCAGCTCTCCCGCCTTCTCGCCTTTTTCTTCCACATACTTTGAAAACCTGTCTACACTAAGAAGCATAAACATACCGTCTATTTGGTCCTTAAGTTTTCTTTCTATATGAGTGATGCCGCTTTGCTCATCCAATAAGCCTGTGGTTTCATCGATAAAGGTCTGCATGTTCTTTTGCTTTTCCTCTATCTTTCTTTCCGTAATATCCGAAGCAGAAAGCATAAGCACTTCAGAGTTATTTGATAAAGTAACGCATTTACCAAGTACAAATACATAAATGTCTCGGCCGTCTTTATGAGTAAACATTACTTCTTTTGAGCAGGAACCTGTCTTAACTACAGTGTCGATAACATCCCTTAATACCGCCGTATTGTATTCGCCAACTTCTTCAAAGATTTCCCTTACATCGCCTTCTGAGAGCACATCTCCTTCCACTCCCAAAAGCTTATGGGCTGCTTCATTAATAAGCACTATGTCCCAGGTCTTAACGTCCAAAGCCACAAAAGCAGAGCTTTGAGCCTTTAAAAGCTCTGAAAAGATTTCATTCTTTCCTGCTATATTCTTTCCAAGGCTTGTAATAAGGCGCGCCACATTTCCGTAGTCATCGTCACGCTTTAATATCTTTTTAAAGTCCTCTTCTTCCTCAAAATCAAAGGAATTGACCTTAATTTTATCTATGGAATCACCTATTATGGATAAAGGCTTTAAAATTCTGTTTAGACCTGCAACCGTAAGCAGCACTACCACAAACACCGCGCCCACAAACATTAGCATCATGGATATTAAAATCTTTGTAGTGGTGGCGTAGTTATCTTCCATTGATGTTGAAACCACAAAGAGCCAGTCTACACCTTTAATGTAGCTGTAAACGTCTATATATCTCATGCCGGCTTCGTTGTATGTTCTGTAGGGCTCACCATTTCCGATTCTTTGCTCCATCAAAACCTTTTTAAGCCAGTCATCAACGATCTCGCTTCCGGGTATATCGCCCTTATCAGAGAAAATATAGGAAGAAATGTTTGCATCTATAAGCACGTATTTAACACCGCTTACTCCGTTATTTGCCTGCTTTTCAAGCTCTTCCTGGAGCTTATCAAGGAAAATCGAGCCTCCCACTATGCCTACAACATTTCCCTTACTATCCTGCATGGCCTTTAACACAACCATTACTTTTCCGTGCTCACCTGAAGCTTTTCCGATTCCGTAACAGAATGGCTCAAAATGGTCTTTCATTCTGTCCTTTATCATTTGCCTTGCGCTTCCGGTTCTTACGTATTCACCGATAAGCTTTTCGTTTGAAGCCACAAATATCTTGGTTTCTTCCCAGTCAGCCACAAAGAAACCGTCCAGTGATTCCACGTCTTTTGAAAATCTTGCGGTATACTCCTTTGCATCCCTTACGGCTTCTTTGTCATCGGGATTTAGAACCGCATTTAAAATAACAGGGTCCTTTGCATAGGCCTGCACTAAATTAATGTAGTTATCTATATAAAGTTCCACAATCTGCGATCTGTCCTTGGCTATTACCTGAAGCTCTTCTATGTCATGGCTTTCCAAGGTGGCACTCACTTTATTTGAAATAAAGAAAAATACCACACCCTGAATCAGAATTTCACACAAGACAACTATCAAAACAACTCGCGATATTATCTTTTGATTTCGCATCGTTCCTCCAAAAGCATAAACTTATAACTTATCTTATCAGTAAAATGTGAGCAAATTATTAGCATAAATGGGGAAATTTATTCTTTTATTGTGTTGACAGGTTCTTTTATCTTTAATATAGTGAAAAGCAAAAAAGATTTGAGAGGGAAACCGGTTATGGGTAATCAATCCAATTCCAAATTCAAAGAGTTTCTTTTAAAGAAAAACATTATTTTTTCCGCAAAAAGATACTTTATCGACGCCATGAGTGCTATGGCAAACGGCTTATTTGCTTCACTTTTGGTGGGTACCATTCTTTCAACACTCGGTACACAATTTAACATTCAAATTCTTGCAGACATCGGAAATTTTGCAAAAGGTGTAGCAGGCCCCGCAATGGCAGCTTCCATCGCATACGCCTTATCTTCTCCGCCCCTTGTGCTTTTTTCAATGCTTGCAGTAGGCGCTATGGCAAACTCACTCGGAGGAGCAGGCGGCCCCTTGGCAGTTTTCTTTGCCGCAATCATTGCTTCGGAAATCGGTAAGCTTGTGTCAAAAGAAACCAAAATCGACATACTTGTAACACCTTTAGTTACAATCGGTGTGGGCGCACTCTTTTCTTTCACCTGTGCCCCCCCAATCGGAGCCGGTGCAAGTTCATTCGGAAAACTAATTATGTGGGCAACCGAGCTTCATCCTTTCTTTATGGGAATCGTTGTTTCCGTTATTGTAGGTATGGTGCTTACTCTTCCCATTAGTTCCGCAGCAATTTGCGCAGCACTTGGCTTAACAGGCTTAGCAGGAGGAGCAGCCGTTGCAGGATGTTCTGCTCAGATGATTGGCTTTGCGGTAATGAGTTTTAAAGAAAACAAAGCAAGCGGTCTTGTGTCTCAGGGACTTGGCACCAGCATGCTTCAGATGGGTAACATAGTTAAAAATCCTTTGATTTGGCTCCCCCCGACACTTGCAGCAGCAATTACAGGCCCCATTTCAACCTGCATTTTCAAAATGCAAATGAACGGCGAAGCAATCGCTTCCGGTATGGGAACCTGCGGATTTGTGGGTCAGATTGGTGTTTACTCAGGCTGGATTAACGATATAGCGGCAGGTACCAAAGCTTCCATAACAGGCGTAGACATTGCAGGTTTAGCCCTTGTTTGCTTTATATTACCCGCTTTTCTTTCTACAGTTTTCTGCATCATAATGAAAAAGATGGGTCTTATAAAAGAAAACGATTTAAAACTTCAGGATATGTAATAAAAAAAGCCTTACGATTAATTCGTAAGGCTTTTTCTTATGCTTCAATACTTTCAACCAAATCAATTATTTCATCATAAGATTCGATTGCTTCTTCCATTGGCTCATCGGATATGTTGATTTCATCTTTATCTCTTAACTCTTCACAAAGCTCGTTCACGCTTGTAAAAAGCTTTGTAAATCCAAGATTTAAACACAATCCCTTAAGTGAATGCATATGCCTGAAAGCTTCTTTACAATCTCCCGCATCAACACTCCTGTTAAACTGCCCCAGCATATCGCTGTCCTTAAACTTACGCAAATACTTGACTATAAGCTCTTCGCTTCCGATCCTGTCAAACACACCCTCATAGTCGCCACCAATTTCATCATAAAATCTTTTTAAATCCATAGTCATCCCTTCTTGCCGATATTTTCCCCTTTTACTCCTCTCACCTCTATACACAACCATCATTCTATCCCTCATATATTAACGAGGAAGTTATCGAGGGGGCCGTGGTGTATAACTTCCCCGAACAACTCTTTGCAACGTTGGTACACGGCGAGGGGGAAAGAGGTCCGGGGGACCTCTGCTATGACCCGACCGTAGCGAAGCGGAGACCTTTTCGAGCCGATGTATCCGCTACGTTGCAACGAGAGTGAGAACGTTTGTGAGGGAAAGTATATACACCACGGCCCCCGGAAAGTGGCAAAAAAATCCCCCCGAGAATATCTCGGGGGGGGAAAGTGGAATTACTTATTTAACTCCATGATAGTGTGAGCATTTTCGCCCATGTAAGTTTCGGGGAGTTCACCGTTCCAGTTGGTTACGTAGTAGTAATCAACAAGTTCGGGATATTGCTGAAGCATTGCACCTAAGTTGCTCATGATGGCTGCATCTTTCTGGCCCTGGTATTCAGCTGCATCTGCGCCGATTTTTGCAACTTCAGCATCAGCCTTAGCTGCGATAATCTGTGCCTGAGCATCTGCGTCTGCAGCGATTGTAACCTTTTCTGCATTTGCTTTTGCTTCGATGATTGCCTGTTCCTGTTCTGTCTGAGCTTTTAACTTGTTCTGTTCAGCTACCTGCTTAGCTTCAACCGCATCTGTGAAGGAATCTGTAAAGTCGATGTCTTCGATTGATGTGCTTACAAGCTGTACATTGTACTGTTCAAGTGATTTTGAAAGGATATCTTCGATTTCGTTTGAAAGAATTCCTCGTGAAGCAATTAATGTTTCTGCATTGTATTTAGCAAACACGCCTTTAACTGCTTCCAAAATCTTAGGCTGTACTACCTTTTCAAAGTAGTCAACACCGATTGTCTTGTAAATCTTCTGAGCGTTTGATTTATCGATCTGATAGTTAACTGTATAAGTTAATGTAACTTCCTGAATATCGCTTGAGAAGCAATTAAGTGATAAAGAAGACTTCTGTGTACGGTTGTCCATCTTTATTACTTCCTTCCAGGGAGCTACAAAATTGATACCTGCTTCATAGGTTATGTCTTCAACTCTACCAAATGTTGTAACTACTCCGGTGTGTCCTGTGGGAACCACTCTTACAAAACTTCCGATACCAAATACGACTGTTAAAATAATCGCTACGGTTGAAAGTATAGCCATTACCGCCTTTCCGCCTTCTTTCTTCATCTTCATGAAAAGAAGAGCCAATACAAGGCAAATAATTGCTAAAATCATCATCATCATTTATTTTATTCTCCTTTTAAAATGTGATATTTAATTTACGTAAGTAACTATACAGTATTTAGCGCTAAAAGAAAACAAAATAAAGTGAAAAATATGCCATTATAATTTGCCAAGGCAAAAAATTATTGTATAATCATTTTAGCGATTATTAATAGGTTTATGAGGTGTACATATGGGAAAAAGGTCCATTAAAGAAAACAAAAACATTTACCAGTTAAGCCGTGAAGCTGCAGGCCTTACACGCGATAAGGCTGAGGAGCTTATGGAGTATGTTTCCGCAGAAAGAATCGAGAAGATTGAAAGTGAAAAATCACTTCCCCATCCCGATGAAGTGTTAAAGATGGCCGAAGCCTATAAGGCTCCCACTTTATGTAACTACTTCTGCACTCACGAATGCCCCATCGGCGAAAAGTATGTGGACGAAGTTACAATGAAGGATCTTTCTCAGATTACACTTGAAACTTTGGCAGCTTTAAACACCCTTGAAAAGGCAAAGACCCGCTTTATCGAGATTACCGTTGACGGTGAAATCTCTGATGATGAGCTTTCAGACTTTTTAAAGATTCAAAAGGAGCTTAACAAAATCTCCACTACCGTTGATTCCTTAAGACTTTGGGTGGACCAGACTGTTTCCGAAGGAAAGATAAATAAAGAGCTTTTAAAGCAGATAGAAAATGCAAAATAATAACTTATCAAAAGAAGAAATAAAAAGCCTTTTGCCCTTTGACCTAGACGTGATTGTTTACGAAGAAATCGATTCCACAAACACTGAGGCAAAAAGACTTATAACGGATTTAAATTTAAAGAAAGCATGCTTAATTGCAAACCGCCAGACAAACGGTCGCGGGCGCGTGGGACATGCTTTTTTTTCGCCCAAAGAAACAGGTATCTACATGTCTTATGTTTTTACTCCCGATTCTTTAGAAAAGGCATATAAATCAACCGCCAAAGCCTGCGTGTGCGTAAAGCGTGCAATCGATGAGCTATACGGCCTTAATATAGGCATTAAGTGGGTAAATGATCTTTATCTTGATAATAAAAAAATATGCGGAATCTTAACGGAAGCAGTTACAACAGGCGTAAATAAGGGAAGCGTGGTTGTGGGAATAGGTATTAACTTCCTAGAGCATGAGCTTTCGGATGAGTTAAAACCTATAGTAGGGTTTCTTCCTAAAAAAGAAGCCGTCACAAGAAACATTTTGATTGCAAAAATCATTTCAAATCTTGAAAACGAGCTTAGGGATTTGGACGATGACTCTTATATAGAAGAATATAAAGGCGCATCAGTATTAATTGGTGAAGACATTTCTTATGTTGAAGGTGATGAAAAAAAGTTTGGACACGTAGTTGATATAGATAACGAGGCCGGGCTTGTGATAAAAGAACCTTCCGGCAATATAAAAACACTTCGGAACGGCGAAGTGTTCACAATAAGAATAAATAAATAAATGAATGAAAAGAGCGGTAACAAACTCACTGTTTGCTACCGCTTTCTTGCTTAAAACAACAAGGCTAATGTATCAACAACTTCCTTATAAGCTTCCATGAGCTTTTCATGGTTTTCTTTTACGTAGTCGATATGCCCCGCTTTCCCCTCAAGTTCAGAGGACTTGGCCAATTCGGAAAGATTTTCCGCGCCAATTTGCTTTGCAGCGTTTTTAAGTCCGTGAGCTTCTATGATATAACGCTCAAAATCAGACTTATCCATGAGTTCCTGTAAGAGCGGAATCTTTTCGCGTCCTTCCTCTAACGCGGTTTCCAGCACTTCTCGATAGATGTCTTCGTCACCTATACAAAAAACTCCCATGGCTTCTTCGAGATTAAATCCATGTTGTGCCAAATCACTGATCTGCATGTGTGCCTCCTTTTTAGATTGGTGTTCTATCCCCTATAACTCCAACCGGCACTATCTCGCAATTATTTCTTCCCTTTATCCTTTTTGTCTACCGTAACGTCGTATTTATTGTCTTTTGAAGAACCCTCTCCGGATTTCTCCTTCGCGGTTTCTTCTTTTCTATGTTCTCTTAAAGAATCGACTATCTTTTCGATAACCAGCTTCTTTACAAAAACATCACAACCTAGTGTACAAACAAAAGAATATATCTGAAGATAATCTTTGTCTGACTCGGGAGCATCGCTAAACTTTGTCAATGCTTCCTTATACTGCTTAACCACATCTTCACAGATGCCGGCAAGCTGTTCCTCTTTATCGTCAAAAATGGTTCGATAAATATCTTCGATACCAAATTCAGATTCTGAGTTAAAATATTTCTCCACAATCGGGTCTAAGAGGTCCTTTATGTCATTAATTTGAAGTATACTCTTAAAGTAATAAATCATAATTAAAAGTAAAAGGTGCTCTTTATTATACTTTTTACGAATCGGCGGAGGAATGACATCATTCTTAGCATAGTTGTTAATCATGGTTTTAGTCATTAACTTATCGTCATTCTTGTTACGTGTGCTGGCACGCAAACGGTCGTCCATAAAAGTAGTGACCTGATCCATATATAAGTCTATGTCAGGTATTTCCTCGGGCTTTATGTAGCTCATTCGCTCGAAGCTTGCTATCATGCTGTTTAAAAGATCTTTTGTATCAATAGTCATATTTCATTGCCCTCGAATACTATTATATAGTAATAAAAACTACTACTCAAGAGAAAGTTTAAGTTTCTTTTAACATCTTTACTTTAAAACTTTAGTATGTTAAAATTTACATAAATGACGGATATGACCTTAGGAGGATTGGCATATATGAACAAAAAAATTAAGACCGAGGCAGTTGACCACCTATTTGACGCCATCTTGTGTCTTGAAAATCGTGAAGAGTGTTACAGCTTTTTTGAAGACTTATGCACAGTAAACGAGCTTTTATCTTTATCACAGCGTTTCGAAGTTGCATCAATGTTAAAAGCCGGCAACACCTACATGGAAATAGCTGAAAAAACCGGCGCTTCCACCGCTACTATCAGCAGAGTGAACCGTTCCCTTAACTATGGTAACGACGGATATGAAATGATTTTCTCAAGACTTAAAAAGTAAGATAAAAAAAAGGCCTTCGGCAATGCCGAAGGCTTTATTTTTTGATTATTCGTTTTCTTTCTTCTCTTCTTCTGCCTTATTCTCTTCTTCTTTGTTTCCTGTCATTTCGCAGGTTCCTTCAAAGATTGCATTTTCATCAACGATAAGGCTCTTTGTATGAATGTTACCAAAGATACGTCCGCTGGCATTGGCTTCAATCTTGTTGCTTGCGTATAATTCGCCGTAAGCATCTCCGCCGATAAGAATGTTAACGGCTTCAACTTTTCCGTCAACCTTACCGCCGTTACCAACAATCAAAGTGCCTTCGGAAATAATGGTTCCTTTAACAACACCTTCGATTCTGCAGGTTTCTTTTGTGCGTATCGTACCCTCGAACTCCGTACCTTTTCCTATTACGCTGTTTACGCGGCTTGCTACATAATCATCTGCTTTCTTGCCCATTTTCCATTCCCTTCTAGCCATCAATGGCTATTACTTGCATAGGATCAACATATTCCTCGTTGTAAGTTATCTGGTATCCTAAATAAATATTATCGTCACCGCCGACAAAAAGAATTGCGCCCCTTACAACATTGTCTCCTATGTTGACCTTGGGTTCGGAATTGTTTCTGTAGATTGTGATATACCCATTACCGTGATCAATCATGATACACCGGTTAAATAGTTCATCTTCTTTGATAGCTATAACGCTACCGTCTGCTGTGGCCACAACGTCCGAAACCGATGACATTTCAAATACTGCTATCGGATTTTCCTCTACGGCCTTTGAGCCTTCCGTTGTGTACCTGTCTCCAACATCGTAGTTAAAATATCCTGCCGGTTCTTCCGATTCTTCGTCAAGCACCGAAATATCCACGATGTTAGCAGATCCTGTTAAAGGGAATCCCGAAGGAAGATGGTTCTTTGCGTCCTCTTCTTCTTTTTTCTCTTTTTCCGCAATGGCCATCGCAAGTGTGTTGTTTAAAATCTGATTCTGCGATGTAAGCTCCGCTTTCTTTATTCCCAGTTCGTCTATGATGGAATCCTGTTCGGATATGATATCCTTTAAAACCTTAAGTCTTGAATCCATTTGGTTCAGTTCGTAAAACTCAAATGCGGTAAGGCCGATACCGATTAACACAACAAGAATCGTGGTAAAAAGTGATACTCTGAAAATGTTAAATCTGGACCTGTAGTATTTGGTTTTCTTTACTGAATAATCTGACGTAACGGCAATTGTATAATGTTTTTTTATTCGCCTTTTCTTTCTCGCCATATATTCATAAGCCTCAATCTTAGATATTTTAACAAAAAATATTAAATATATCAAGTTTTGCCCGAATTTATGGTGTTTTTTGCGGTTAAAGAAGAGATTATCAGGGCTTATTTAATTGGTTTTCTTTTTTAAAACTATACTTATGTAAACCTTGTATGCTCCGTAATACATTAAAACATACACAAGGAGTATAAATAAACAGAAAAGAACTACGCATAGCTTCATAAATGCTATATCCGTAAGCATGAAAATCTTCATAATGTCACTCATCATGCCAAAACAGGCCGCCACATGGCAAAAGGCCATTACAACGGGCACAAAGAACAAAAGCCCGTTTTCTACAAATATGCTTTTCTTTATTTCAGCATCATACATTCCGATTTTTTGCATGATAAGGACATTTGGAGCATCATCCGTTGCCTCTTCTATCTGCTTATAGTACATGATAAATACCATATACATAATGAAAATAAGGCTTATAAAGCTTCCTAGGAATAAGAAAATGGCGTTTCTTGCATACCTTGTGCGAAGCTGGGTGGCATTACTGTCAAAGTAGTCAACAGTTGATATCTTAGAAAGCTTTTCATAAAGGATTTCATCAAGGTTTATTTTTTCATCCTTTGAGCCATTTACATAGTATTCACACCAATAAGACAAATCTTTGGTAAAGCCTGTTTCTTTAAGCTTTTCATGGATACTTGTCAAAGTATCAAAGTCCTTAACAATTATAAAATTGTTGTAGGCGTATTTAATGTTATCTACACCGGGGTAAAGCTTTGTGTCGTAGTGATATTTAACATTAAGCTTTTCACCGTAAAAGTCTATGGTTTCATAGTCTTTCATCGGGAGGTCTTCATCCGTAACAAGTAAAATTTCCCCGTCATTAAGCGAATAGTTTTCATCAAAGCTTTTGTTAAAGTCAGAAAGGAGTCTTATTTCCACAACTTCCGGAAGATCTTTGGGTTCAATTCCTTCGTTTTCGTACACGCCATTTTCTACATCAAACAGTGTCTGAAAGCCAAGCAAAACGCTCTCATCACACTTAATAACATTAACGCCCGCTTCACTTGCGGCATCATATATTGCTTCCTTACAAAGAGCCCTATCCTCAAAGTTTCCGCATTTCACAAGACCGTCTGCTTTAAAGGCAACGCTTGCCTGTCTTTGCGTACCAAGATACAAAGAAATTGTGGTGGATGCGCCGATTATCACACATGTAAAAAGGATGTTTATTACAGAAAGTGACATGGCGTTATTCTTAGTTCTTGAAATCAGCTTTGCAAGGGTTGAAAAGAAGGCGCTTTTATAATAAACCTTGTCTTTCTTTTTTAAGAACATTTCAAGCATCACTATGGCGCCTGAAATCACAAAGAAACTTCCCACAAAGAAAACGCCTATTGCAAGCATTATAGACTCTATGCTTTCTCTAAAATCTACCTCTGTGTTTATGTAGTAATACGAACCGATTATAAGAATAAGTCCGAATACGCCCTTTGCTATATCAAAGAAAGTTAACTTCTTTACAGGGGCAGTATCGTCTTCTTCTTTTAAAAGTGTGATGACTTTATTCTTTCTAATCTTTCTCATATTAGATAAAAGAATAATGAAATCTATAACGATAAAAACAAGCAAAGTAATCCATACGGGAGTAAAAGATAATCCTCCCACATAATCTTTGTTACATTTCATAAGGGTAAATAAACCATTATAAACAAGCTTTTGAAAAATAAAACCTATTAATAAGCCAAAGAATGAACCTGCAAGGTAAATATATACGGTTTCATAAAACAAAATGCTGTCTATGTTTTTGTATTCCAGCCCCCATGCGGCGTAAAGCCCCATCTCACGGTTTCTTCTTTTGGATAAAATCCTGTTTGTGTATAGCTTAAAGAAAAGTGTAATTATAGCCACAAAAACACAGCCTAAAGAAAGCACAAGGATTAATGTGGCATATCCGGGAGCTGCCTTTAAGCCGGGATTAAGGGTCATGTATGTAAACAGATAAAAAGCGGTGATTGTAAATACGTCCACCACTAAATTGGCTATGTAGAAATTCCTGTTTTCGATTATATTTTTAAATGCGATCTTTGCCCAAAATGATTGTTTCATCTTCACCGCCTACTTTCTTACACTGTATAAAAAGTTTGCAATTTCATTTTCAAACTCTTCGTCGGTTGCGGTTTCTTTTTCCAAAGTAGCTCCGATTACGCCGTCCTTTAAGAAAAGAACCTTCTTTGCCTTGGATGCGGATTTAACGCTGTGAGTTACCATTATTATGGTCTGTCCTAAGTCGTTAAAGGTTTTAAAAAGGTCCATTAACTGATCGGAATTCTTTGAATCAAGGGCGCCTGTTGGTTCATCTGCAAGTAAAAGCGTAGGCCTGCACACTAAGGCTCTTGCAACGGCGGTTCTTTGCTTTTCTCCACCTGAAATCTCATAAGGATATTTGTTTAAAAGTTTGGTGATGCCTGTTTTTTCGGAAAGTTCATTCACTCTTTCATCGATTTCTTTTTTGCTCTTATTTAAAAGCACCATGGGGAATGCGATGTTATCCTTAACCGTAAAGTAGTTAAGCAAATTAAAGTCCTGGAACACAAATCCAAGCTTTTCTCTTCTGAATCTGCAGATTTCCTTATTTCCCATCTTTGAAATGTCTGTACCGCCTATGACTACATTTCCCATTGTGGCGGTGTCTAAGGATGCAATTATGTTTAAAGTGGTGGTTTTACCCGATCCCGACTCACCCATAATTGCTATGAAGTCACCCTCATAAGCATCAAAAGATATTCCCTTTAAAGCTTCATACTGTACCTCCCCCCTCTTGGTTTGGTAGGTTTTGTGTAAATCCTTTAGTTCAAGCATTTTTTCACTCATTTTAAATCTCCCTTAAATCTAACTCATAGTTTCAAAATGAGCATATCCAAAAAGAAACCCTACTTCCATTTGTTTTCCTTACAGTTTTCTTTTAAAACTTACATTTTTGTAAGTTTTCTTGAATATAAAAACGAAGCAGGAATTTCTTCCTGCCTCGTCTTGTAAAAAGTAGTAACTCCCCAGAAACTACCGTATTGAGAATTCGAACTCATCGTCTCCGCAATAAAGAATTGCTTCGCGTCCGATTTCGACCACGTTGTCAACGGTTACTTTGACTGTGTAGTGTCCTCTCTCTGTAGGAAGCTTTTCATCTGAAGCAAATCCGTTGTCGCCGGTTATATCAAATTTTAAAAGTGAATAATCGATTAAAATAGGCATATTTGACACAAAACCTGAAAGGTCTAATGTTACGGGCTTTCCGTCATATTCCTTATCTTCAATATCGATTCCTTCTAAGGAAATAACTTCTTTTCCTTCGTATCTGTCTCTGTAACCTCTGTTCCAATCACCTGTAGGGTCTGTTCCCTTTTGTACCATGAAGGTATCGTAGAGAACGCTTTCTTTGGAATCGGGCTTGTATACGTATGAATCGTAAATAAGTGTATCTCCGTCAATCTGAACAACGCCGTACATAGGGCTGTTTGTAAGCTGAATCGAGCATTCGTTTCCTGCGATGGGGTTAGTTGCAGGATAAATTACCTTATCAAGATTCTTTTCAACAGCGTATGACTTGTTTGCGCAGTAGTTGATGGTGACATAGTGGGTGCCGTTAGGTTCCCAGTTTGTAAGAGGTCTTACCTTACCCTGGAACTCAAAGTCATCCATGATGATTCCGTTAAGCCAGCAAGGTGTGTGACCATCGTAGAGCTTATCGTCGAAGTCGTTTCCGTAGTAGTATGAGCGTGATCTTGTGTAAACGTGGTCATGGCCCTGAAGCACAAGGTCTACTTTATACTCAGCAAACAAAGGAGGAAGAATGTCTCTTAACCAGTCAACTTCACCGTCGTTTGTGTGGTTACCGGTTGACATAAGTCCTTTGTGTACCTGCACGATTTTCCACTTAACGTCTTTATACTTTTCAAGTTCGCCCTTTAACCATTCATACTGAGTGGTAAAGTCTGCTTCGTTGTTTGTATCGTTGGTATTTAAGTTAATAAATGCAACGTCTTCTCCGTACATAAAGCTGTAGCAACCGCCTGTCCTTTCATCAAGGGTGCCGTCGGTTACAGGCTTATTGGTTCTGGGATCTTTATCTCCAACCTTAATGTAATCGGCCCAGTTAATGTCGAATCTGTCCGTAAATGAATAAGGATATTCATCGTGGTTTCCGGCACTTGGCATGATTATTGAGTTAAGAAGTGTTTTCTTAGGCTCATTTAATCCCCAGTTCCACTGAACCATTGTAAGGTTAGCGTGGCTATCATTCGTTAGGTCGCCTGTGAAGGCCACAAACTTAGAGTCGGGAGCTGTGTTGTATGCAGCTTCAAGTACCTTAGCCCATCTTGTGTAGCCCGACTGGTTACCTTCCTGACAGTCTGTTAAATGTACGAATGTAAGCTTGTCGATATCTTCCTTTTCTCCTTCAATCTTGAAAGAACCGATATCGCTAAAGCCAAACTTCTCATTACCTACTCTAAAGAAGTAAGTAGCGCCCTTTTCAAGGTTCTCTAAGTGAACCTTAAACATATGCCATGTAACGTTTGATACGTCTACTCGGTCAGCGCCTCTTTTGGCTTCTTTCTTTATAACATCCTTTGATGTCCAGTCTATGGTTTCTTTGGTTAAACCGTTTGTAGCTTTTATGTACTCAATGTACTGAGAATCGATGTGGTCGTTTGTGGCCCATGCAAATCCTCTTGAGTAAATGTCTGAATAAAAGCTAATTGCAACGCCTTGAGGACAATCTTCTTCGTTGTAAGAGAAGGAAGAAATAAACTTCTTAAACTCTTCTCCGTCGTAAATGTGAAGGCCTTTAATGAGAACATCTTCGCCGGTCTCTGAAAGAACACCTTTGAAACGAATGTACTTAGGCTGGTTTGACGCAAACTTTGAATCCTTATCTTCGGGAAGAGTGAAGTAAATGTACTCTCCTGCCTGCTTTGCTGAGCTGAATCTGTAGTGTCCTTCATTTCCTGTGGAATAGCCGATGATTGCTTCAACGCTCTTAAGAGTGTCAAAATCGGTTCCTGAGTACTTCATTAAGAACACATCGCCTGCTTTATAGGTGTAGTTTTCAAAGTTCATATAAAGACGGGTGGTTGACTTTATATCGCCCGTAAGTGTTGCAAAACCATCCTCAGCCTGGGTTTGAATCGTAGCTCCGCCATCAGTTCTAAATGTTGTAAATTTAGCCTTTTCTGTAGGAATAAAGTCAGGATCCGATGAATTTGCAAGCCACATTTTATGGATTACAAAGCTTCTTTCACCGCTTAACTTATTCTGTGCGTCACAGAAAAGTCTGATGCCTGTAAGTGTGGTTAAATCAACCGCCTTACCTGAGTCATCTTTCTTTAAGTTAATCTTTATTACTTGCCTATCGGCCGTTTCAAATTCATTGTGATGTCTGTACCAAACTTCTTTTTCCTGTGTGGTAAGGATTGCCATCTGCATTCCGTTAGCAGGTGTAAGTTCGATTCGCAGCTGGTCGTACTTATCAAAGTCATCGTTTACGATATCGATTTTAACAGTATCCCAGTTATCTTTACCTTCACGCACATAGCTAACCTTTACAGAACCGTCTGCCTGCTTTTCTAAGGTATAGCTCTTTGAAGTGGTATCAAAGTTTACTTTTGCATATCTGTCTTCTGTAGGTTCTTCGATAACTACAGGTTCTTTAAGTGACTCTAAGTATTCTTCAAATTCTGCGCCGTCATAGATATGAAGGCTCTTAATGTTGATTACTGTGTCCTTGGTGCTTAAGATGCCCTTAAATCTGATTCTGTCAGGCTTCTTTTCTGCAAAGAAACCATTCTTATCTTCGGGAATTGTGAAGTATACAAGGTCGTTCTTTGCTCCGGGATTTGTGAGAATGATGTTTTCTCCCGAACCGTCGTTGAATCCGATGTAAGCTTCCTTAATTCCTTTTAAGGTGTCGGCTTCTGTTCCCTCATACTGCATAACGAAAACATCGCCCGGTATAAATTTGTAGCTGTCTTTATCAAACTGCATTCTTAAGCGACAGTCTGCGTTGGCTGAAACCTGAATTGTAGCGAAGGAACCTTCGCTTGTTTCAAGCTTTGTGTAACCTGTATCCCAGCTTGCAAGGCCTGTAAACACTGCCTTGTCTGTAAGCTTTACTTCGGGCTCAGAAGGCTCAACAGGCTGTACGATTGGCTCTAAAGAATTGCAAAGCCAAATCTTATAAATTGTAAATTCCTTTGTGCCGGGAGTGTTTCCTTCGTTTGCATCAAGGAAAAACTTAAGTGCATCGATGTTATCTGTAACAGGTACACCTTCAGCATTTTGGTTAAGCTTAATTTCTACAATCTGTCTGTTTGCTGAATCAAATGCAGGTGTATATCTTCTGTACCAGTTTTGTTCATTACCGTCCAAAACTGCCATCTGCATGCCAACATAAGGCTTTATATCGATTCTTACGGCATCATAGTTTGCAATGTCACAGTTTGAAATGTTGGCCTTAATTCTTTCATAGCAAGCTGCCCCTGTTCTTTCAAAAGAAACCTTTAAAGCTCCGTCCCCTGCATCTGTGAAGGTGTATCCGGGTGAAGCAGTGTCAATTGCGATTGAAGGCGCTTCAACGGGAACTTCAGGTTCAGGATCGGGAGTAGGTTCGGGAGTGGGTTCTTCCCCTGCTTCAGGAACTATCTTAACGGAGTGAATGACAAGTGTCTTTTCAACCCCTTTCTCAGAAAGCTTATCAACCGGAGGATCGATGTAAAAGTGAATAGCCGTAACATCCTCAGTTAAATCAAACTCAAAGGTCTGTCTTCCCGCATCACAAGGATTCGTTGAATTGTGACTTCTAAGCTTTACGTCGCTTGTACCGTTACTGTAATAAACACCGAAAATGGTAGGTTCATTAAATGTTATGTCAACCAAAAGCTTATTGTATTTAGTAACATCCGAGTTTTCTACAGCGTGAGTAAGCTTATACCATTCGCCTGTTTTGTAGGTTACTAAAGTGCCATCCTCAGTATCTTCAAAGGTATATCCTGTAACATTATCGTATGTGTTTGCTATTGATAATGCAGGTGCCGCCTGACTTACAATATCTTCCGCAAAAACGGGGTATGAAGGCACCATAGAAAGCACCATGCCGATTGCAAGTAAGAAGGCAAGGGCTGCGTTTCTGATTCTCTTAAATGTCTTATTCATCCTTACTTCCCCCTTTCACAAGTGCCTTTTTGTATACAAAGAACCCAAGCACCAAAAGAGCTGCCATTGCTAAAGCAATGATGATTCCCACAAATGATTGATTTGCGGTAGCTACGGCTTCGGGGCTTGGAGTTTCTTCTGCAAAGTCTCCGCTTGCCAAAGCTGTTTCATTATCCGTAATCTCTCTTTGCTCGTTTGATACAGTCTCAATTGTTTCTTCTTTTGTATTTTCAACAGTTTGAGGTGCGGTTTCTTCTGCATTCTGAGTAGCCTGTACAGTTACGCCCGTATTTGTGGTTACGCCTGTAACAGTAGCACTCTGAGTCTGAGATGCCTGAGTCTGAGTCTGTACGGATGTGCTTTCATTTGAAGAGCTCTGAGAAGCTTCATTTTCAGCATGTCCGCTTGATTCAGGGTCCGCAACACCTGTTGATGAAAGGTTTACTGTGTATAAAGGATATCTAAGGTCGCTTCTTCCTCCGTCAATTGCAAGTTTGATTGAAGGAGTCTTTGAATCTTTATCAAGGATTGCAACCGCCAATGTGTAGGTGCCTGCCTTGACTGCGTTATTGAATTTAAGGTTTACGTTAACGTTTGTACGTCCCGGCATCCAGTTTTCGATACCGCCGTTAACTACAGTCTTTCCTGCAACATTTCCGCTTGCATCAATGAGCGAAAATTCCAAAGGCCATGAATAATAGAAAGGTGCAACACCTTCGTTAACCCATGTCATGTTTATAGGAGTGTCAACTCCTGCGGTAATATTTGAAACTTCGCTTATCTTTTCAAGGAAGAAGTTATAGCCCATCTTCTTTTGAAGAGCCAAAACGTTTGCTTTGTACACACTTGAGTAGATTTCATTGGTCTCTAAATCTGCGGGTGAGCAGGGTCCGAGCCAGGAAACGTGTGTGTCTTTAACCTGTTCAAGACATCCGATGATGCCTTCGTTGGTGATGTGAAGCTTGATATTTCCTTCGGCAAATTCACCGCCCGAATAGTTTGTCTTCCAGAAATCGGGCATTGCGGATTCTTTTACTTCCTTAGCTGTAGCGCCGGGCATATCCGTATCACCCTTGTTGATGTAATCAAGGAATGTGTATGTGCCTGCGTACTGGGAAGTACCGAAAATATCGTTAAATAAGCCAAAGTTATTCTTTGCTGCATAAGGATAAGGCTTTCTTACACCAATCTTTACGTTGTGGAAGTAATCGGTGTAGCTCTTCATGTACTCTGCACAAACAGAAGGATTGGGGAATTTTCCGGTGCCTTCGGGCCAAGTGTGCATTTCAGCCCAGTGGCCTAAGCTTCCCACCATGACAAATGCCGTTAAATCATTTTTGTCAAAGTCCTTTGCCAGCTGCTTAATTGCCTTATCGTGATACTTAATTAAAAGTTTTGATTCATAGTTAGGAGAAAATCCTGCACCGCCTAAGTCCTTTTCGTTATTGTAGAAGGTTCCTGCGCTATCGATTTTTCCCTTGTTTTCTTCATCGCATAAAACTCTGTAAAGCCAGTTCGGGATATCCATTCTGGTTTCTTCTCCCTGTTTAAGGCTTTCGGGATTATCCATTACAAATCTTAAGTTTATGCGCGCGCCTACTGACTTCCAGTAGTCAAGGTTATACTTTTGTCTTATTCCTTCAAAGTTAAATCTTCCTTCTTCAGGCTCGTACTCGCTCCATCTTACAGCAAGGTAAACGGTGTTTCTGTCAAAAGAATATGCTCCGTTTTGGTGCTTAACCGCTACTGAAGGTTCGTCACTGCTTGGAGCAAAGGCTCCTGCCCAGCCGACCCATCCTTTGTAAGGATTTGAGAAGGAATCAAAATTTTCCTTTGGATAATAAAATCCTGCTTCTTTTCCAAGGTCAAAAGAAGCCGTTACATTCATGTAAGTTTCAGAAGGCACAGGGTAAAGACCCGATGCGCCTCTCCATGAAATCCTTATTTCGTCAGGATTTCCGATTTGTGATAAATACAATTGCATCTGTGTAGATTTTCTGTAATAGTCCATCCAGACAGAGCCTAAAGATTCACCCAATTTGTTGTCGGAAACTACAGGATAAAGATTTGCGTCTCTTACAATAAAGTCAACGCTTGGCATATTTGAAAACTCATATCCTGTTTCTTCGTTAGTATCTATGTAATAAACATTTACGGTGTTTAAATCTTCGTTTTCACTCTTAATCATTGTAAAGAGCTTATCTTCGCTCTTTGTTGCGAAAAGTGAAAAGCCTTCGTTTTCTTCATAATCGTGAGAAACCGTAAACCACTCTCCGTCAGCTCCCGAAAAGATTGAAGACGTGATTGGTGTTGCGGGGTTCTTACCGGCGATTTCAAAAGAAAAGGCTTTCTTTTCAGAGCGAATGTCGCTTGAAACCTTTACAAAAATCTTGTAGGTTCCCGGTGTCAAAAGCTTTTTGTTTGCTATTAACTTATTTCCCTGAATTATAAACTCTGCATTGTCTTTTCCGAATTCATCGGAAGCCGCAAAGTTATAAGAATACTCTCCGTTTCCTCCAAAGGCGTTAAAGAAGCCCACAACTCCGCCTTCCATTGTGTTCTGTGTTACTGCCTCTAAGGAACCGTTTGTATCAAAAGAAAAGTCAGTGATTAAAGGAGCGTCGGATGCAATAAATGCCTCATCCAAAGTAGGAACCTTTTCCAAAGAAACATCCCCTGCCGGGAAGTTTACAAGGCTTGTCCAGTCTGTCTTAACGCATCCTATGTGAACGTAAATATCGTCCTTTTTGACTTTAGAACCAAGAGCGCTTAAAGGAATCTTGAATTCGGCAACTGTCTTATCGTCGGATATGATGTATTCCTTATCTACAGAACCGCCCCAGCCCCAGGCTCCGCCTTCGCCCGTGTACTTATAAAGGGTGCTGCTTTCAAAGAAATAATCGATACCCACTTCACAATAACCGTTTTTATGATTACCGTCTGCGTCAATGTAAAGATGGTCACTTCCGTAACCTGTTACATCGGACAATTCTCTTAAAACATAGAGATAATCATCCGTTACAAATGCGGCTGCCTGAGAGAAGCCGTCTTCATCCACCACAAATTTTCTGATGTGGTCCCAGTCTTTTGTGTCGCCATCGATTGCGATCTGCAAATCGCTTGCACTTAAACTCTCAGCAAAGCTAGCGGTAGGGGATAATCCTACCGCAAGCGTAATCACCATTCCGAGCGAAAGCGCACTCTTTGCAAGCCGTTTCACGCGACCGATTGAGTGTTGCTTTTTCAATCCATAACCCTCCTTATATAGTTTTTGCTGTCCCTATTGGTTTCTTTTAACCCTTAATACCTGTGTGTGCCACTCCTTCGATAAACTGCTTTTGGAATATAGCAAACAATACGATCATGGGAACCGCAGCCATCAACGCCCCCGCCATGATGCTCGGAAAGTCCGTTACGTATTGTCCCTGCATGAAAGAAAGAGAAGCAGAAAGTGTCATTTTATCTGTGGATGTGTTTACAATCATGGGCCACATAAGGTCGTTCCATGCGAACCTGAAAGTAAGTATGCCCAAAGAAACAAGTCCGGGCTTTACAAGGGGAAGCATGATCTTAATGAATGCCTTTCCTCTGTTACATCCGTCTATATATGCGGCGTCTTCAAGCTCTTGGGGAAGTGACATAAAGAACTGTCTTAAAAGGAATGTTCCCATGGCTGAAAACAGGTTTGGTAAGAAAAGTGCATATATAGTGTTTAAAAGGCCAAGCTTATTGATTATTCTGTACTGAGGCAGGATAAAGAAAGTGCCCGGCACCATAAGTACCGCAAGTGTTGCGGTAAAAAGAATATTCTTAAAAGGAAAATCGATTCTTGCGTAGGCGTAACCTGCCATGGCGCAGAATACAAGCTGTGCAATTACCGTCACTACCGATGAAATGATGGTGTTTGCATAGATTTTTAAAAAGGGAAGCTTGGTTAAAACCGTCACATATCCGTCAAAGCGAATTTTCTTTGGCAAGATTGTGGGCGGAATTGTCATTGTTTCCGCGTTTGTTTTAAGTGAAGTAAGGATCATCCAAAGGAAAGGAAATACTGCGATCAATACTCCGCCGATTAAAATCACATATATAAAAATTCTTGATATCTTTAATTTCTTCGTTTTCATCAGTCGTAATTCACCCACTTCTTCTGCATCTTCATCTGGAAAACGGTCAAAAGCATAATGATAACAAACAAAAGAACCGCAATTGCAGATGCATAGCCTTTCTTAGAATAGGAAAATGCCGAACGATAGAAATGCATAACAACCGATTGAGTAAACTTAATGGCCGGAGCCTTAACATCGATCATCATGTAGATCTCGCTGAAAATCTGGAAAGTAGAAATAATAAGCATAATCACAACATAAAAGATTGTGGGTGTAAGTAAGGGGAGTGTGATTTTTACAAATTTCTGAAGTCCCGTGGCACCGTCGATTTCGGCTGCTTCATAGTATCCTTTGGAAATTCCCTGAATACCTGCAAGCAGGATAATCATGTAGTAACCAACGTTTGTCCAAATTGAAACCGTGCTTATACAAATAAGTGCGGTTGCTTTGTCGCTAAGCCAAAGTCTTGGTTCTAAGCCAATGGCTGTCATAAGGCCGTTTAAAATACCGAAGTCTCCGTTGTAAATCCATCTCCATACCATTGAAACCGCAACAGACATTGTGATTGCGGGAAGGAAATAGACTACTCTGAAGAAAGAAAGGGCCTTGACTTTTGCGTTTAATAAAACCGCAATTAATAAAGCAAATAACAAAGAAAGAGGAACGATGATGGCAACATACTTAAAGGTGTTACCTAAAGCACGCCACATTTCTTTGTCCTTTACCATGGTCTGATAGTTTTGAAGCCCAACAAAGCCCATATCTTTGTCGAATGCGCCTATGTTGTGAAAACTATCGATTATAACTCTGAAAAATGGATAAAAATAGAAAATAATAAGACCAAGGGTAACGGGGGCTATCATTAATAGCCCCCAGAATATCTCAGTCTTTTGTCTATGAGTAAGTTTTTTCAAGACTGTGTTACCTCAAAGTTTGTTGATTATTCAGTAGCAAGTAAGTCGTTCATCTGAGAAGCGATAGAATCGCAAGCATCGCTTACAGATACTTCAAGTGAGTATGCTGAAATGAGTTCGTTCCACATAATGTCTCCCCATTCTGCAGCTGTCTTGCTGGTAGGATAAGGATATGAAGAATTCTGTGCTTCGTCAGCAAAGATTGCCATGTTGTACTGAGGGAACTGTTCAAAGTAAAGAGCTGAGTAATCCTTGTGTGAAGGAATAGCTGCACCTGACTTACCAAGCAACTCGTTTGCCTTGTCGCCTGCAAGGAATTCAACCCATTTCCAAGCTGCTTCAGGGTACTGTGTTGCTGCTGAGATACAGTTTGCTTTACCGTGAATAACTGATGTTCTCTTGCCGTTGATCATAGGAATGTATGTAACGTCGCATTTATCCTTGAAGGCTTCGTCTGAAGCAAATGTTGTTGCGAACCAGTCACCGGCCATAACCATACCAACCTTACCTGACATAAACTGTACGTAGTTGGGGTTTTCTGTAAGAGATGCCTGTGAAGGTGAGTAACCTTCTTTCATAAGGTCAACCCAACACTGGATACCTGCTTTTGTTTCGTCAAGTGAGAAACCTGATGTCTTCTTGTCTTCGCTGATGATATATCCGCCAAACAACGGAACTGTGTTGTAGAAACCACCCTGATCTGCATAGTCAGCTGTGATACCGTATGTTCCTGTTGCAGGATCTGTGATAGCCTTAGCTGCTGCTACAAGGTCATCCCATGTCCAGTTTTCATTGGGATATGCAATACCCTTAGCGTCAAAGAGTTCTTTGTTGTACCAAAGACCGATTGTATCGTAGTCCATTGCAATACCATACTGCTTGCCTTCTACTGTGTAGAGGTCGTTTAATGCTGCAGGATAGTTTGAAAGGTCTAAGTCTGATGATGCGATATATTCATCAATGGGAACAACAACGCCTGCTGATGCGTACTTACCGATGTTTGGACCGTTAAGCTGGAATACGTCTGCTACGGAACCGCCTGAAGCTGCTGTTTCAAGCTTTGTCCAGTATTCCCCCCAAGCTGTGGGCTCTAACACGATCTTTGTGCCGGGATATGTTTCTTCGAAAATCTTTGCACTTTCTTCAAGATAAGGAGTAAGTGCGTCCTGCCAGTATGCGTAGTGAATTTCACCTTCTACTGTGGTTTCTGCAGTTTCGGCCGGTGCTTCTTCAGGAGCAGCTGCCTCTTCTGTCTTTGTTTCGGTCTGCGCCGGAGCGGGTGCAGGTTCTGTCTTTGCTTCACCACAACCTGAAAGCATTGTAGCTGTCATGGCCGCGCAAAGAATTGTTGCGAGCAATTTCTTTTTCATAATGTGATCCTCCCATGAAAATTGTTATTGGATTACCCCAATCCGTTGATACGTAAACAACGAAACGTTGTTTACTAAACCTACGTAACAATATTATCGCGTTTTCGTAAACAAATCTATTGAAGTTTTTGCCTATTTTTTACCTTTCAAATTTGTGAAATAGCACTAAAACATCAGCATTTATGGGGCTTAAGAGCGTTCTTTGTGTTGACATAACAGCGAAAAAAAAGTATCATAATTTTGAAGATTTGTTTCGTTAAAAATTAAACAAAATAAAAAGCAAAATAAAAACAAAGGGGTTTTTATGAGTACAATAAGAGAAGTCGCTGCGCATGCAGGCGTTTCGCCCGCAACAGTTTCAAGGGTCATTAATCACGACACAACCTATAAAATGACCGAGGAAACAAAAGAAAAAATCTGGCGCGCGGTAGCAGAGCTAAACTACAAAGCACCATCAGCTTCCGCATCTAAAGCAAAGACAGCAAAGAAAAATCTTTCTAACGGTCCTGCGCATCGCTTCGGTGTCGTGCTTAACGTACAGGGCGGAAAATACGCCGATCCCTATTATTTAACCGTTCTTTCGGGCTTTGAAGAAAAAATGCTTGAATGCGGTTATGATATTGCTTTTGTTCATACAAATGAAGAATTCAGCAATAAGATGATAATGACAAGTGCATTCAACGAGCCCTTATCAGGCCTCATTATCATGAATACACTTTCAAAGGATGTATTTTCTTACGTAGAAAAAATGACTCCTCATATCGTTGGTGTGGATACACTCCACTCTTCCATCGATAACATCGCTTATGACCATTACACATGTGCATTTTTAGCTGTTGAGCATCTTAAAAACTGCGGTTATAAACGAATCGGATTTATCGGAGGATGCAAAGACGATATAAGAAGTTCAAGAAGATTTAAAGGATATTATTCAGCCCTCTTCCAGTTTGGCCTTGAATACAATGAAGACTGGGTGCTTCCCAGTAACTGGAGTGAAGAATATTGTGCAGAGATGGTAAAGGAAGCTTACAGCAAAGGTCATCTTCCGGATGCTTACTTTGTGGCAAGTGACCTTATGGCTATCGCCGTTTTAAGAGCCCTTTACGATTTGGGCGTATCTGTTCCAAAGGACTGCGGCGTTATAGGCTTATCAAATATCGAAATTTCAAGATATTCAAACCCTCCCCTTTCCACTATCGCAATACCGGTAAAAGAAATGGGAAGAGTTGCCGCCCAGGTTCTTTTAGACAGACTTAACGGTGATACTTCACCTAAAAAAGTCATTACCCTTGGTCAGGAAGTGCTTAGACGAAGCAGCACCTGATATGTTTTGTGAATTTGTCACAAGAAAATCATTAATTTATTATAAAAATTTCAAAATTTTATCACGCAACACTTTACTTTTCTAAAGCGATGTGCTAATCTTAATTTGTTGCGAGGTGCAACATATATATTTTTTGGAGGTATCTGTAATGAACAAAGGTACAGTAAAGTGGTTCAACAACCAGAAGGGTTACGGATTTATCTGCGACGAATCAGGTAAGGATGTATTCGTACACTACTCAGGATTAAACATGGAAGGTTTCAAGTCTCTTGAAGAAGGCGCTTCCGTAGAATTTGACGTAGTTGACGGAACAAAAGGACCTCAGGCAGTAAACGTAACAAAGTTATAAGATTCAGTACTTATGATCTTATACACTTAATCAAGAAACGATGTGCCTTTTCTTAAATATATTTTTCGGAATGTTTATTTAGAATTAGCAATGTGGTTATGATTTAAGTGAGGGGAATCCTAAAAAAGTACACGGAATGGCTTCGAATTATCGAAGCCATTTTTGTGTGTGAATAGAGATTATTTCAAGGTAAAAATGTGCGCTTAGAATTGGGCTGCATGCTTGCATGTAAGACCAATGATAAGTGCATATTTTTTAGCCTTGCAAAGCAAGGCCAAACAGACACGAGCGTGAAACCGAAGGTTTCTGCGAGTGTCTGTTTGCCTTGAAATAATCCCGTGGTCTGCGAGTGTATGTTTGGATTTCAAATGAAGGCGCCGTGCCGGTTTGTGTTATGTAAACCTCACCTACTCCATATACTAAATCCGTCACGAATTCGGAGTAAAAGAGCCTCTCTTTTCTCGTGTTATGTCAACCATTACTCCGTATTTGATTTTTGTTAACAAAACGGAGTAGATTTTCAAAAAATCTACTCCGTTTTCGATACTTTTTTACTATACGGACAAACCTCTCTAAAAGGGCCCGCTTTTGGGTCATTTTTACTCCGAATTTAAATCAAATTTCATATACGGAGCAAAAGCAGTTTCTTAACCCATTTTTGGGCCTAGTCAGCTTCTTTTTAGCTTTACTAAGTACTCTGTAGTTCCTTCTTCAAACTTCTTTTCATCTGAAACAAAGAATCCATGGGCTTCGTAAAACCTTATGGCGTCTGTATTCTTTTCTATCGCCCATAAGAATTTAACGTCATACTCTTCCTTAGCAAACTCAAGAAGCTTCGCTCCCACTCCCTGACCCTGAAAGAAATAATCGACGTAGAGTTCAACCACTTCTTTACCTTCGATATGGATAAGCCCTTTAACTATTCCCTTATCCTCATAAACCCAAATATAATCAAGAATCTCCGGCTTTGAATACTTTTCGGCAACAGGAAGAACCTGAAGTTCTCCGAAAGAATAGTCATCGTCTTTAAAAATCGGGCGAAACTTTATTCTTTTTACAAAAACAAGGATTTCTGCAATTCTTGAAATATCCTGCAAAGTTGCTTTTCTAATCATTAAATTCACCTACTGTACCCTAGACAATCCATCATCATTATAAAGCTCGTAGTCTGATGCTTCAGCCTTGTATGTTAAGTACTTAATCTTAGAATAATCAATATCGTCAACATTCTTTGCCTTAGGTCCGATAGGAAGCACGTGCCCCGGGCGAATAAACACTACCAGCTCGTTAAGCCCTACTTTAACGTAGTGGTCGCCTTTGGTTAACTCTTCTTCATCGTAATCATCAAGGCTTCTAAAGCGAACCATCTTCATATCTTCAGGAAGATATACAAATCTGCCCGTTGCGTTTTGCTCATAAACAGGTGCAATCATGATGCTCTCACCAACGAGTAGCTGGTCTTCTGTTTCTTTGGATCTATCATCGCTATACTCAAAGGATAAAGGCATAAAATACATTTCACCATTTAAAGCTGCCTTCATAAACTCAGAATAGATGTAAGGAATGAAGGCATATCTTAAATCAACGATGTTTTTAAAATCTTCAACCCTTTTAAAGGTGTAAAGCTCCTGCCTTCTTGTGCCCATTGCAGAGTGATTTCTGTAAAGGGGATTAAAGATTCCCGCTTCAAGCCATCTAAGCATCAAATCTTCCGTAGTGTCAGCACCGAAACCTCCAAGGTCGCAGCCTGAATACAAAAAGCCACACATGTTTAAGGCAGGCATCTGCTTAATGCTTAATAACAAATGGCTCCACCAAGACTTATTGTCTCCTGTCCAAATTCCTCCGTAACGGTGCATTCCGATGAAGGAAGAACGGGAAAACATAAGGATTCTTTTATCGGGAGAAAGTCGCTTAAATGCCTCTCCCGCTGACTTTGTCATGTTATATCCAAAAAGGTTATGAACCTTGTCATGACGAACTCTTTTTCCTTCGTACTCATGGAAGAATCGCTTAAAGTCTTCAGGGTTATTGTCTATATCTCCCACAATTCCTTTAAATTTAAAGAAAGAATCTATGTCTAAGTTTTTGCCCTTATACTTTTCAATTTCTTCAAACACTTCTTTAAGATGATCTTCGGTATAGAAAATGGCAGGCTCGTTCATGTCATTCCAAAAGCCTTCTATTCCCGCATCCAATAAAATCTTGTATTTATCTCCAAACCATTTTCTTGCTTCTTCGTTAAGAAAATCGGGGAACATCGCTCTTCCCGGCCAAACGGCAGCAACCAGATTGCTTCCGTCTTCTTTCTTACAAAAGAAACCGTTCTTAACGCCCTCTTCGTATACGTCGTATCCCTCTTCAACCTTTACTCCCGCATCGATAATGGGCACAAGATGAACACCTTTTTCTTTCATCTCTTTTACAAAGTCATTGAAATTCGGGAAGTCTTTTTCGTTAATCGTAAAGTCTTTGTATCTATCCATGTAGTCTATGTCAAGGTACACAGAATCGATGGGAATATCGTGTTCTTCGTATTTAGCCACCAAATCCCTGACTTCATCCGCGGTAAAGTAGCTCCATCTGCTCTGGCCGTAGCCAAAGGCCCACTTTGGAGGAATGAAGCTTAAGCCTATGAGTTTTCTAAATTCCTTAACGATTTCTTTTTTTGTATCGGCAACGCAAACATAAATATCTACGTCAAGTTCTTGGTGCTTTACAAAAAATGTGTCGATATCAGTGCAACCTATATCAAACTCAACACTTTCAGGGGTATCCCAGTAGTAGCCAACGGGCTTTTCATCGTCTATGATAAAGAAATTCTGAGCCGCATATAAAGACTTCTTATCTTCCATATGCTGAGAATCATCTGAGCAAAAGCTTCTGTAGGTCCAGCCCCTTTTATTTATTCCCCTAAGGGTCTCGCCAAGGCCGTAAACTATCGTCTCTTTTCCAAGAGTTCTTTTAAAAATCTTACTTTCTTTGTCTATGGTCCAATCGGGAAGGGTTTCTTTTTCCACGGGAATATCCATGACCGTTGCATAAGTCTTTATTGGGTTTCCAAGTCTGTAACGTTTAATCATTTTTTATCCTCTCAAATTACTTTTTTGCTATCAATCTGTACCAATCCATCTTTTCAAACTCAGTTTCAGGCGCATAGCAAGGAAACTGCTTTATCGTAATATCTTTATATCCAAGCTTTTCGAGATGCTTTGTTACCGGTTCAAGTTTAAATGGATTGTAGTGCTCTTCAAATATTTCTCTTTGGAATATCTTTTCGTCTTTTTCAAAGGAATAAAGAAGGTTAAAGGTGATGGAACCGTCCGAGTTATGGTCCCAAACCTGCATAAGATTTACTCTGTTTTCGCCGTGATGGAAGGGATTGTAAAAGTAAAACCGTTCGGTTTCTTTCTGTATCTTCTCCCAGTTTCTAGAATCAAAGCAGATGTAGCCTCCGTCTTTTACATGCTTATCCATTTCTTCAAGGGTCTTAAGCACATCTTCGTTGCTTACATATCCAAGTGAATTGCCGGTGCTTACTACCATATCAAATTTCTTATCGCCAAAGCAGGAAAGGTCTCTAAAATCGGTACATTTAAGCTGAATGTCTTTTCCTCTGGCTTTAACTTTCTTTTTGCATCTTTCAAGCATGGCCTCGCTTAGGTCAGAGCCCGTAACATCCATTCCCATATCAAGAAGCGGAATTGTCATGCCGCCGGAACCTATACTTACATCAAGAACCGTCTTAATGTTTCTTTCTCCTAAGAATTGCGTCCAGTCCTTTTTTATGTATCCAAAGCGTTCTTCGCTCTCAATTAGGTCGTAAATATCGGCGCGATCGTAAAGTTTCTCCATTTAAGTGTCCCCCTTCATAAACTCTTGGATCAAGGCAATATCCTTTAAATCCTTATCTCTTCCGAGTTCTTTCTTCATATCAATCATCCCTTTTAATGTAATAACAGGGATTTCATCTATTCGCGTAACAGTGTCATTCAACCAGTTTTCAAAGATTTCTATGTCTCCTCCAACCTTAAACCACCGGTTGCCACTCTCTGTGTATTTATAAAGAAACCCTTCTTTTTGAAGCCTATCTGCCATCTTTTTATTGCATCCCATATCTATGTCAGCGGTTTCTTCTTTAATTCCATACAAAACCATCGCTGCGCCCGTAATAAGCCAAAAGTCGGTGCGCTCGTATGGGAATTTATTTATGCGTTCGATAATTTCATTTTTAGTCATTAAATTTAAAATACCCCCTCCGTTCCCACACTCTTTCTCTAGTTTAAATGCTTGGTGAGGCGTTGACAAGGAGTAAAAAATATCATATATTCAATGCGTCTCGGAAATCCGACTCGGACTTCCGTATTCAGCAAAATCTAATTAAATAAGGAGATTTTATGTACAAATCACTTCTTAATCGGCAGGAGTTTCTTTGTAAAGAAATTGAAAAGTGCCGCAAAATCATTGGTTCTGCACCTCTTGGAAAGCTTGAGATTTATAAAAACCATGCAAACACAAAATGGTATTTTAAGCCTGATAAAGCAGAGCGAGAATACTTACCAAAAAGCAACATTGTGCTTGCTTCAGAATTAGCTCAAAAGAGAATTGAGACAGAAAGACTTAATTTGTTGCTTAAAGAAAAACGCGCTATAGAAATGTTTATAAAGCATGCGCCGAATGAAAAACAGCTACAGGAATTTGCAGAAACTCAAATACTTTTTTCAACCGTTACCGCTATCGGTAAAAAGGATAATGTATCATGGCAAGACGCCCCCTTTGAATCAAACCCCGCCTTCTTAGAAAACTTAAAACACAGAAGTCCTTCTGGACATCTTCTCCGTTCAAAGTCGGAATGCCTGATTGACATGCAACTATTCAATCGAAAGATTCCATTCCGCTACGAGTCCCCACTCTTGATTAATGGTCAGACTGTTTATCCAGACTTTACGATTTACAAGGAGTCCACCAATGAATTCGCTTATTGGGAACACTGTGGAATGATGGATGATCCAAGATATCGAAGGAAAGCAATTGAGAAAGAAGAAATGTATTATTCTAACGGTTTCTTTCCTGGTGAAAAGCTTTTTCTTACCTACGAAACTTCCACCAATCCAATTACTATCAATTCCATCGATAAGGTTATTGATGAGATTGAAGAATGGTTAGAGCTTTAATTGGAAATAGCGAAGCATGCGCTGTAATGAGTGTTATGTTATGTCAACCGCTGCTCTCCATAGACGATTCATGCCGGTTCTGGGAGCAAATCCATGCGTGCGGCTGTGAGTTATGTTAACTAGTGCTCCCAATAGTGTAATAATCGATGAATGGGAGCTGTTTTACACAAAAAGCGCGTTCAATTCTTCATAATTTGGCTATAGGGACAAAAGCAGATGATTTCATAGCACTATGACCTCATTTTGCTCTCAACAAGGAGAAAAAAACGTATAGGGAGCTGAAGTTTACATAACTCGTGCGCGATAGGGGGTGATATTGCTCCCAACGTGCAAAGAATTCAGCATAGGGAGCGCCAGTTTACATAACACACCGTCGAAAGTGCGGAAAGTCACGGCAGGAGGCCCGGAAGGGCCGAAAAAAGGACGAATTAAAACAGGCACAAGCCTAAGCTTGTGCCTTAAATCACTGATATATGATGCGAATCAGCCGGCCGATGAAATCGGCCGCGAATTATCTGTACCTTGAAACAAGTTCCTTGTATTCAAGCTTTCCGCCGTATAGATCAAGGGCGCTTCCGACTGAGAAATTGACTTTTCCGTCCGTTAACTCTTCTATCCTTGAAATATCATCGTAGGTGGTGATGCCGCCTGCGTAGGTGATGGCGTTTCTTGTAGACATGGCTGCGTCTCCTAAGATTCGAATGAGCTTTTCGTCTATACCATGCTTCATACCTTCCACGTCTACGCCGTGGATTAAGAACTCATCGCAGTACTCGCTTAAGTGAGTAAATACTGCGGGGGTGATGCGTACGTTAGTAAACTTCTGCCATCTGTCAGTTACAACGTAGTAGTCACCATTTAAGAATCTGGCACTTAAGTCAAGCACCACTTTATCGGCGCCTACCGCATATCTTAAAGCTCTTAAATTATCAAAAAGGATTTCTCCGTCTTTAAATACATAACTTGTTACAATTACGTGGCTTGCGCCTGCTTTGATGTAGGATTTGGCGTTTACAGCGTTTACGCCTCCGCCAATCTGAAGACCGCCCGGATATGCTTTCAAAGCCTTTATGCCTTCATCTCTTGTGGCCTTAAAGTGCTCCGAATCCTGACTGTTAAGTAAAACAACGTGTGCATTCTTAACGCCGCCTGCTTTAAAAAGGTTTGCGTACCAAGCACTGTCGTGTTCGGATACGAAATTTTCCTTTGCCTTATCGCCTGCGTCCTTTAAGCTACCCCCGACTATCTGCTTTACTTTTCCGTTGTGAATGTCAATACAAGGGCGAAACTTCATACTATCCTCCCAAAGAAAGAATTATTAAATCACCTTACTCATATCATATAAGCCGGCGGGTTTACCCTTTAGAAATTTAGCCGCCTGAACAGCACCGTTAGCAAAAATAGCCTTTGAATATGCTGTGTGGGTGATTGTAATAACCTCATCTCTGCCTGCAAAAATGACTTCGTGTTCTCCCACGATTGAGCCACCTCTTACAGCAGAAATTCCAATCTCTTTTTTACTTCTTTTTTCACGTTTAACTGTTCTGTCGTAAACGTAGTTATATTCATTACCAAGGGATTCGTTGATTGAATCCGCAAGGGCTAAAGCCGTACCTGAAGGCGCGTCAATCTTTTGATTGTGATGCTTTTCAACAATCTCGATATCAAAGCCCGAAGGCGCAAGTAAAGACGCCACGTTCTTTAACTCCTTTAAAAGCATATTAATGCCCACAGACATGTTAGCAGAACGCAGTATCGCTACCTCCTTTGAGTATAGCATCACTTTATTAACGGTTTCATCGCTTAAAGCCGTTGTGCAAAGCACCAAAGGAAGGCGTTTCTCTTTGCACCAGTCTAAAAGTGCGTCCACACAGGTTGCGGTTGAAAAGTCAATCACAACGTCTGCATCTACGTTACACTCACCCACCGTTTTAAATACGGGATAAGGGTTTGTTTTAATATGGTCTGAAATATCGATACCGGCTACGATTTCGGTTTCAGGGTCGTTATTGCAAATATCTGTAATAACCTGGCCCATCTTTCCGTTACAGCCGTGCATAATTATTTTTGTCATTTTAAATCTCCCGCTTAGTCATTTGATAAATCATTAAATTTGATTACCTGGTTTGAAGAAACCGAAATGCCGTAACCCTCTAAAGACTTTTTAAGTCTTTCAACGTTTGCGGCTTCCATCTCGGTAAGAGGAAGACGTAAAGGGCCTGCATTCATTCCCATAAGATTAAGCGCAGTCTTTACAGGAATAGGATTGACTTCGCAGAAAAGACTCTTAATTAAGTCTAACGCTTTAAGCTGAAGATTGCAACTTTTCTTAACATCACCATCAAGATATGTTGCAACGATATCATGTGTTTCCTTGGGAGCTACGTTTGAAAGAACGGAAATAACTCCAAGTCCACCAAGTGAAAGGATGGGCACGATTTGATCGTCGTTACCTGAATAGATTGAAAAATCATCATCCATAATTGAAGCAAGCATAGCTACCTGAGAGATATCTCCTGATGCTTCTTTTATAGCTACAACATTCTTTGCTTTTTCATGAATTGTCTTAACCGTGGCAGGTAAAATGTTACAGCCTGTACGTGAAGGAACGTTATAAAGAATAACGGGGATCTTTACAGCTTCCGCTGTCTTTACAAAGTGCTCCACAAGACCTTTCTGTGTAGCTTTATTGTAGTAAGGAGTAACAAGTAAAAGCGCATCTGCTCCCGCTTCTTCTGCCTTTTTAGATAAATAGATTGCTGTTTCTGTGCTGTTTGAACCTGTACCTGCAATAACGGGCACTCTCTTGTTTACAGTCTTAACTGTTTCTTTAATTACCTTAATGTGCTCCTCGTGTGAAAGTGTTGAAGCTTCACCGGTGGTGCCGCAGGCAACGATTGCATCGGTTCCGTTTTTAATCTGAAACTCGATAAGCTCGTTAAGCTTTTCAAAATCAACTTCTCCGTTTGCTTTCATGGGGGTAACAAGCGCTACGGCTGCTCCCTTAAAAATAGGTGTGTGCATAATTTTCCCTCCTTGATTATCATAACACCGATTAATAGTTTAAGCACACGGTATAAAAAAAGAAAACGACTAACACAAAAACGGTCAGTCGCAATCACTCAAAATTCATTGATAGCTCCCCATCCTAAAAAGGATGACAGTCATACACTTATTAAATGTATGCCCAGGACTCAGACTTACGAATCTGCTCCTTCGGCGCCGTACCCTTTCTTTATGCTTCACCTGTGCCCGACACATCCGCATAAATACTCTTGTAAAGCGCGACCTCTACCGTGTTCTTATTTATTTGTCTGTCATGTTAACACGCTAAAGTTAACGTGTCAACATATTTTGCAAGAAAGAAGCCATAAACGCTCTAATTTTGTGCGTTTTTTCATTGAATCATTAATTTTGGGATGATATAATCTCAAAGTTGGTTTATTTTGATGTTTTAAAAATATAAAAAAGAGGTTTTTATGTTACAGAAAAGAGAAGACATTCGTAACGTTGCAATCATCGCTCACGTAGACCACGGTAAAACAACTCTCGTGGACGAATTGCTTAAACAAAGCGGCGTATTCAGAGAAAACCAGGAAGTGGCTGAACGTGTCATGGACTCAAACGATATTGAACGTGAACGAGGTATCACCATTCTTTCAAAGAACACCGCAGTTTCATATAAAGGCACAAAGATTAACATTATCGACACTCCCGGCCACGCGGACTTTGGCGGAGAAGTAGAACGTGTACTTAAGATGGTAAACGGCGTAATCCTTGTTGTTGACGCTTTTGAAGGTCCCATGCCCCAGACACGTTTCGTGCTTACAAAGGCTATGGAGCTTAAGCTTCCCGTAATTGTGTGCGTAAACAAGATTGACCGCCCCGAAGCACGTCCCACAGAAGTTGTTGACGAAGTGCTTGAATTATTCCTCGAACTTGATGCTACGGATGAGCAGCTTGACTGTCCTTTCGTGTTTGCTTCAGCTAAGGGCGGATTTGCTTCCCTTGATGCAAACGTTAAGGGCACAGACATGGCTCCTTTGTTTGATACAATCATTAACTACATCCCCTGCCCCGAAGGCGATCCCGATGCAGGCACTCAGCTTTTGATTTCTACAATCGACTACAACGAATATGTAGGAAGAATCGGTGTAGGTAAGGTTGATAACGGTAAGGTATTTGTTAACCAGGAAGTTGTAATCGTTAACCACCACGAGCCCGATAAGCAGAAGAAAGTTAAGATTTCCAAGCTTTACGAATTTGACGGACTTAAGAAGGTTGAAGTTAAAGAAGCTTCAATCGGAAGTATCGTAGCTATTTCAGGTATTGCAGACATTAAGATCGGTGATACCATTTGCTCCGTTGATGCTCCCAATCCCATTCCTTTCCAGAAGATTTCAGAGCCCACAATTTCAATGGACTTTATCGTAAACGACTCTCCTTTGGCAGGTTTGGAAGGAAAGTTTGTTACATCAAGACATCTTCGCGACAGATTATTCAGAGAGTTAAATACAGACGTTTCTTTAAGAGTTGAAGAAACCGATTCGACAGACCGCTTTAAAGTATCCGGTCGTGGAGAATTGCATCTTTCAGTATTAATAGAAAACATGCGCCGTGAAGGATTTGAATTTGCGGTAAGTAAGGCAGAAGTTCTTTATAAAAAGGACGAAAAGGGAAAGACCTTAGAGCCTATGGAAATTGCTTACGTTGACGTACCTGAAGAGTATTCCGGAACAGTTATCGAAAAGCTTTCTCAAAGAAAAGGCGAGCTTAAGGAAATGGGCCATGCAAGCGGCGGATTTACAAGACTTATCTTCTCCATTCCTTCAAGAGGTCTTATCGGTTACAGAGGCGACTTCCTTACAGACACAAAGGGTAACGGTATTTTAAATACAATCTTTGACGGTTACGGCCCTTACAAGGGAGACATCGCTTACAGAAGCCAGGGTTCACTTATTGCATTTGAAAACGGCGAAGCGGTAACATACGGACTTTTCAATGCTCAGGAAAGAGGAACATTATTTATCGGACCCGGCGAAAAAGTTTACAGCGGTATGGTTATCGGTCAGACCGGTAAATCAGAAGACGTTGAAGTAAACGTTTGTAAAAAGAAACAGCTTACCAATACCCGTTCTTCTTCAGCGGATGAAGCTTTAAGACTCTCACCCCCGAGAATCCTTTCTTTGGAGCAGGCTTTAGACTTCATCGATACAGACGAGCTTTTGGAAGTTACACCTACAAAGCTTAGAATCAGAAAGAAGATACTTGATTCTCTTATGAGAAAGAGATCAGGATTTAAAAAGAATCAGTAATTTGAATCAAATATAAAAGGCAGGATGCATTTCGCATCTTGCCTTTTTTGCTTATTCGCTAAGTTTTTCTTCGTACTTTTCAACGGGCATCGGCTTTGCGTAGTAGAAACCTTGAATCACATCACAGCCTCTTTCTGTTAAGAAGTCTGCCTGGTCTTTTGTTTCAACACCCTCTGCTACAATCTTAAGTTTAAGCGCTTTTGCCATATCAACCATGTAAGCGATGATGTTGTTTCCTCTATCAACGTTTGTTCCGCCTCGTAAGAATCCCATATCGAGCTTAAGCACATCAAGAGGGATATCTTTTAAGGAGTTTAGTGAAGAATAACCGCTTCCAAAGTCATCCATTGCAATCTTGTATCCTAAGTTTCTAATCTTTGTAACACGGTCAACGATTTCATCCTGGTTCTTCATATAAGCACTTTCCGTTATTTCAAAGTAGATGTTGTTTTTATTTATAGGATACTTTTTTGTAAGTACTGCTATTGTATCAACGATATCATCTGACTCTAAACTTACTCTTGATACGTTTACCGATACAGGCACATGAAGAATGTCACTCTTTTCCCACTCGCTTACAAGCTTAAAGACACTCTCCCAAACGTATTTATCAAGGGCTTTGATAAAGCCGTTCTTTTCAAATACGGGAATGAAAACGCCGGGAGATACAATGCTTCCGTCAGGCTTAAGCCAGCGGCTTAACGCTTCTGCTCCCACAACTCTACCTGTCTTATGGTCAAACTGAGGTTGCATGAAGACAACAAACTGTCCGTCTTCCATTGCGCTTCTCATGTTAAGAGTTATGTCCGTTTCAGCCTTCATTTCATTTCTCATTTCATCTGTAAATTCGACGAAAGTATTATGAGTTCTGTCTGTTGCCATGTCGGCAGCATACGTACAAAGGTTAGTGACGCTTCCGATATCCATGGTGTTATCGGTAATATTGTAATAACCATAACGAATGGTTACGGGGAAATAAATTCCTAAATGCCTTACATCAACGGTTTCAAAGCTTTTGTAAGAAGCAATAAAGTCAGGATCGTTTTCAAGTAAAACTGCAAAGACACCGCCACCAAATCTTGCAACTATGCCCTTTCCGTCTATGAAGTTATTTACTTCCTTTGCAATGTAACAAAGAACCTTATCTCCTGCTTCGGAACCATATAAGTCGTTTACGCTTTTAAGTCTGTTTACGTTACCAACCATTACAATATAGTTTTTATCAGGATTATCTCTAAGGATTTCAGCCGCATATTTTCTAAAGCCTAAGCTATTGTAAATGCCTGTCATTCTGTCCTTTAAGGCAGCAAAGCGCAAGTCATCGTTCATATAGTAAACGCAGTCCTGAACACGGGCATACCCGTTTGCAATGGCTGTTGCCATATCCCTGCAGCTTCTGTATCCGCAAGACTCGCAGTTAATATTTTGCTTAACCTTTGTGTCTTTATGCATGGAAAGAAAGATGTCTTGAATGGCATCTTCAGGCACTATGTAAGGCTGTCTGTATCTGTCATGGAAGATTCGCATGTAATCTTGAATATCAAGGTCTGCGTATCTCTTTTGAGCCCTTTCATAATACTTTTTAGGCGAGTTTACAAAGGGTGTGTTTCTGTAGCAATTCTCTCTTATAATTTCATATGCCTTAATTATTGTGGAAGGATTACTCTCTCTTTTTCTTATTCCGTTTCCGCCCACGCATCCTTCATAACAAGACATGATGCTTAAAGCTATAGGGTGAATTTCTCTTCCTGAAGCGCTGAAATTTTCAAGTCGTTTAATGATTTCTTCCGAAAGGCCGTTATAAAAGTCCGTAACTTCACTTTTATCAAAGAAAAGTGCAATCATATCAAGGAAACCGCTCATGTATGAGGCAAGATTGCCTACTCCCGTTGATTTTAAATCGGCCTTTGCTCTTTCCTGCGGAAGGTTATCGATTTTTATTTTCTTTGAAAGACTCTTAAAGGTCACACTGTAGGTTACTTCAGCCCCGTTATCGTTGGACCTTATTTCATCTGCCTGTGTAAGGCAAGGGCTAATATATGCAAGCTTTGAATCGTCTTTTAAAACATTTTTTACATAAATTGCCGTACATAGAGACGGAGACTGAACAGGAATCATTAAGGGAAGTAAGCCCGGATGAGCATTTTCCGCAAAGTTAACAACGGCAGCGCAACTGTTAATGATAAACTCCTTGCATCTTCCGTTTTCATTCATATGTTCTTTTATGTATTTTGCATGGAAATAGGCAGAAATCTCCGCGCCAAAAGCCACGTCGTAAATCTTGTTTACTCCGGCTTTTTTAAGATATGCCAAAATTGCGGAAGCCTTGTTTTCATAGATTAGATAAAATGTTGGGTCTATTAAAACAGAGATTTTCTCTCCATTGTTTAAATCTTCAAAGAAAGCATCGGAGTCGTCTCTAAAGTCCCTTGCATGGTGATTGCAGGCAGTTACGCAAAGTCCGCATTCAATGCACTTTTGAGACACTTCTACCCTGGCATGGCCTTCATCTGCCACGGAGATGTTTGCCCCAAGCACAGGGCACACACTTATGCACTTGTTACAGCCCACGCAATTTTTTGCCGTAAAGACTGTTCCTTGGTTAAATCTGCTCATATATTACCTATTCAAAAGAAACTACTACGCTTGTATCATTAAAATGTTCGAAGTTAATCTGTTCCCCAAAGCCGGACATTCCTATGTAATTACCGTATTCTTTATTGGCCTTTTCACAAAAAGAATTCTCGACTCCGAGCTTTTCGGTTCTTTTGCATTTTACATAGCACTGAATTACCAGCGAAAATGAAGGGTTCGGAATCTCTTTTTTAATGTTTTCAGCAGTTTCTTTCCACACTTTCTCAATGTCATCAAGCTCTAAAAGCACCATCTTTGTGCGGTTATACACTCTTGCAAAGCAGGTGATGCTTTTATCGGGCATTATTTTGTCTACGTCTGTTATGTAGATATCCTTACCGGTAATCCTTCCGAAGGGATGATCGTGAATCACATCGGGAAGCTTGTCGGGGGGAATGTTTAGCATCATAGCAATGGCATCTGTTGCAGGGACGTCATCAATGGCATACACTCTTCTTTCGTCGCAATCCACGTCTGTTGCCATGCAGTAATGCTTTGTGGGCTTAAATATGTTTTCTTTGTATGTAACGATTTTTCCGCCAAGATTTTTAATAAACACAAATACGGATGCATTGTTATATACTTCTCCGTCCAAAGAAACATAATTCTTTGCATCGGTGTTCTCTCCCCCTGCGGTACCTCCAACGACCTGAATCTTTCTTCTTTCAAGCACATACCTGAAGGTATCCTGCACCAGTTCTTCGCACATGCCGTGAGCCGTTGAAAACTGAATACAAATTAAATCCTTAAAATCCTTAAACTTAGAAAGAGCGTTTTCTATACTGTTTGCGTAATGCATGGGATAGTGGTCTATTTCAAACAATGTGCCGCAGGAAATCTCGATTCCGTCATATACGGCCAAAGCCTCCAGCGCATAGTTACTGTTTCCTGCAGAAGAAAAAGAAACATAGGTGGTGGCACCTATGCAAGTGGCCTTTTTGTAGCTTTTTCTAAAATTTTTGCTAAAAAAAACAAAACCTTTAGCAGGAGAAAAAAAGATAATGAGCTTAGGCACACCAAAGCTGTCTATCTTTTCTTTAACTTCCTTAAAGGCTTTGTCTTGATCTTGTTCTTCGCTGTAAGCCACAATATTTTTAATCATCGGACGCTCCTTAATAGTAATATTAAGTTACCACCATAATCTTATCCGATAATTAATTCTTGGCTATTTTTCAAGGTATTTAACGATTTTCTTTTTAAGAATTTCAAACTGAACGGGCTTTGATATATAGTCGTTCATTCCGCTTTCCAAAAAGATTTCGTCTGCTCCCTTCATAACATTTGCAGAGCATGCCACAATGGGAACCGTTTTATTCCACTCTACTTCCGATGCACGTATCTTTTCGGCAGTCTCAGCTCCGTCCATATCGGGCATCATGTGGTCCATAAATATAAGGTCGTACTTCTTTTCTAAAGACATGTTGTAAGCATCAATGCCTGAAAAACAAGTATCGGGCACAATGTCAAACTGCTTTAAAAATGCCGCCAGCACTTTAACGTTAACCTTATTATCATCAACAACCAAAACTCTTGCTCCGGGATACTTAGGAACAGGTTCGTCCTGAGCCTTTTTTTCGGTCTTTGCCGAATTTTCAGCTCCGTACAAATAGAAGGTCTCGTACTTGTTTACATCGATTACGCTTCTTTGAACGCCCTTTGCAAGGGGTTCATTTTCTATAACGTTTACAGGAATCTGGAATGAGAATACGCTTCCCTTTCCGTATTCACTGGTAACACCGTAAGTTCCGTCCATCTGCTTTAAAAGCTCTGCTGAAATTGCAAGGCCAAGTCCCGTTCCCACGATACGACGGTTTTTCTTCATATCCACCTGACTGAAGGGCTTAAAGAGCTTGTCCATATCTTCATAAGAAATTCCGCTTCCCGTATCTTCAACAGATCCTTTTAAGATTATGGAGTGTTCATCAGTTACTTCGTAATCAAGGTTAAAAGAAATATGTCCGGTTCTTGTAAACTTTTCAGCATTTCCGAGGAAGTTAATCATTATCTGTCTGATTCTGATTCCGTCCGCAAACAAAACAGAAGGAATATTAGGGTTAACATCCACGAAGAATTTAAGGGGTTTATCCCCTATACGCATATTAATAACGTTTACTACTGCGTTTATTAATTCTATAGTTGAAAACTCAGAAGGAATAACGTCAAGCTTTCCTGACTCTGCCTTTGAAAGGTCCAAAGTTTCACAGATGATGTCTAAAAGCATCTTACCCGATGACCTGATCTGCGAAATATATTCTTTAATCTTTGGAGTCTCAAATTCTCTCTCCGCAAGCTCTGCCATACCTATAATCGCATTTAAAGGAGTCCTTATTTCATGGCTCATGTTGGCTAAGAATGCGCTCTTTGCCTCATTGGCGTTTTCAGCTTCATCCTTTAGCTCAATCATCTTATTCATCTGATCTTGCATAAGAGTAACATCGTCTATGATGATAAGGAAACCGATTTGTTTTCTTCTTTCCAAAATGGGCTTTGCCAAGGATGTATAGTATTTTCCGTTTACCTCAAATACATCGGAACGGCCGAAAGTACAAAGCTGCATGGGAAGGTCGTCCATAGTGTGGCCCGCTTCCCAGTCCCTTAACTGAGGGAAAATAAAGTTTGCGGATGCATTGGAAGTTAAGTAATGTCTGTCTGTATCCGCCACAATAACGCCCTCATCCAAGTCTCTGTAAAGGCTTGTGTAAGCGCGGTTTTCAACATTGACCATCTTTCCGTGTGTAAGTGAAAAAGTGAGGAAAACTGTTGTAATTGATATAAATAAAGAAGTGGGGTTATATCCTTGTGAAATTCCCGTGTAATACATAACGAGGGAAATTACGGGAGTGATGCCCATAATAAGGATAATGATTAAACGCATCTTTTCAGAATGCTTTGTGACCGTCCTGAGTTTTTGAATAACCGTAGCCAAAGAAAGGCCGATAAGCATGCCCTGAAAACAAATAAACGCGATATTTCCGGGCCCTACGATGAATCTTAAATGGAAGCCGTATCCTGTATTATTCCATTCAACGCCTCTGTAAAAAAGATTTGTATCAAAGCCAAGCATAATAAGGAAAAAGATAATGGCATCAAGAGTGCTTATAACATACCAAAGCTTGGATGGCATTTTGATGCTGCAATACTCTCCTACAAACATGGCAAACATAGTACACAAAAATACAAGACCAAGATACTCAACACTCTTGGCTAAAAGCGCAACCGATATAAGCCTTGCCGTCATTTCCGCAAAATAACCAAAGGCATAAAGTCCGGAACAGACAGCTGCCATAATAAGAAATCTTGCGTCTACGCCGAGTCTAAAATGGATCAGGCAAAACAAGCTGTATAATGATAATGCGACCGCTACTACCTGCAATACAACTACAAATGTGTACATATGCTTCTACATCTCCTTTTGGAAGATTTGCATGGTAAAAGTATTACTAAATCATTTTATCTGTAAATTATATCACATATCAATTAATCGCCCAATACCATCTTCGCAATATCAGCCGATTGCTTTGCATCCTTGGAATAAAAATCTGCACCTATCTGCATTGCAAACTCTTCGGTAAGCACTGCTCCTCCCACCATTACCTTACAATCAAGGCCTGCATCTCTTAAAGCCTTAATGGTCTGTTCCATGGAAGAAACCGTAGTGGTCATAAGGGCGGATAAGCCAACAAGCTTTACTTTATGCTCTCTTGCGGCTTCAACCACTCTCTCGATTGGTACGTCTTTTCCTAAATCTATTACCGTAAATCCATAGTTTTCCAAAATGGTCTTAACTATGTTCTTTCCTATGTCGTGAACATCTCCCTTAACGGTTGCAAGAACAATTTTACCTTTAGAAATGGTCTCTTTGTTGTTCTTAGCCATGTGTTCTTTTATTACGGCAAATCCCGATTCTGCTGCCTGAGCGCTTGATAATAACTGGGGTAAGAAAATGGTTCCTTTTTCAAAAAGGGCTCCCACTTCATCAAGTGCGGGAATCAAGTCTTCGTTTACAACATCCAAAGCCTCTTTTGTTTCAAGAAGCTCTTTAACCTTCCTTGCGGTTAAGTCTCCAAGGCCCTTTTTAATCAAATCCTTTATGGAAGCTTCGGATGATTTGGTTTCTTCTTTTACAGCTACGGTATCTGCGTATCTTTCAACGTAGATTGTAGCGGACTTATCGATATTGGCTAACACATGATAGGCATTTACGGCGCCCATCATTGCGGCATTATTTGGATTAATAATGGGAAGATCAAGGCCTGCCTGCATTGCAAGTGTTAAGAAAGTTGTGTTTATAAACTCTCTTCTTGGAAGTCCGAATGATATATTCGAAACGCCAAGAACCGTGTGAACTCCATATCTTGCCTTAACTTCACGGATGGCATCAAGGGTTTCTTTTACCTCTTTTTGCTGAACGGAAGCGGTTAGAGTTAAGCAGTCAATGTAAATATCCTTTGTTTCGATTCCGTAGTGGTGGCATCTCTCAACGATTCTTCCCGCTATTTCAACTCTTTTCTTAGCTTCTGAAGGAATGCCGTCTTTATCCATGGTAAGGCCAATTACCGCAGCTCCGTACTTTGCGGCAATGGGAAGAATCTTATCAAGGACTTCGGGCTCACCGTTAACGGAGTTAACCAAGGCTTTACCGTTATATATTCTTAATGCTTTTTCAATTACATTTGCATCGGATGAGTCTATCTGCAAGGGAAGGTCAACAACAGTCTGAAGCTCTTTTACCACTTCAACCATCAAAGACTGTTCATCAATCTTAGGAAGACCTACGTTTACATCAAGGATTTCGGCGTTTGCCTCCGCCTGCTCCATTGCCTGGTTCTTTACATAGTCGATATCGTGATTTAATAAGGCTTCTTTAAATACCTTTTTACCTGTGGGGTTAATTCTTTCTCCCACCACGTGAACTCTTGTTACATCAACAAAAGCTCTTCCGCTTGAAAGATAGGATTTGTTGTTTTTTTCAGGTCGACTTGGCTTATAGTCTTTAGCTTCTTTTGCCAAAGCCTTGATAAACTCAGGGTCCGTACCGCAGCATCCGCCCACCATGGAGACTCCCATTTCCATAAATGGAACCATCTCTTTTGCAAACTCATCGGCAGTCATATCGTATCCGCCGGTTTTAGGATCCGGTAAGCCTGCGTTTGGCTTAACAATAAGGGGAAGGTCTGAAACTTCACGCATCCTTTTTACAAAAGGGAGAAGCTCTTTGGGGCCCAAAGAACAGTTAACGCCGATTGCATCTACCTTTAATGCGGATAAGGTGATGGCCATCGCTTCCACCAAGGTTCCGTTAAAGGTTCGACCGTTAGGTTCAAAGGTCATGGTGACTAAAATGGGAAGGTCGGAGTTTTCTTTTGCAGCCAAAACTCCCGCCTTAACTTCAAGTAAGTCGGTTTGTGTCTCAAACACCAATAAATCGGCACCTGCGTTCTTTCCTGCGATAATCATTTCTTTGTACATATCGTATGCAGAATCGAATTTAAGGTTTCCAAAGGGCTCCAAGATGTCACCGATTGTTCCCATATCAAGGGCAACCAAAGCGTCATACTTTGAAGCTACTTCTTTAGCGTTCTTTACCCCTGCCGTAACAATTTCTTCTACCGAATATTTGGAAGTCTTACACTTATAAGCGTTTGCGCTGAAGGTATTTGAATATATGATATTAGATCCTACTTTTAAGTAGGATTCGTGAATTTCCTTAATTAAGTCAGGATGTGTGATGTTTAGTTCTTCCGGGATATGTCCCATGGGAGCTTTTCTTTTTACAAGCTCAGTGCCCATGGCTCCGTCCAAAATAAGAATCTTGTCAAAAAAGTCCATTATTCCTCCATAAGACCCGCAATGGCAGTAACGCTTTTAAGCGGATTCATTAAGTTATTCTCGTTTAGCCTTACCCCTGCTATTTTTTCTGTGTTTAAAAGCCTTATGAAATCTCTCTGGCTTTCTAAGGGGAGGTCGCCATACCCGGGGCTAAAACGGGTGGTAGTTTTCTTTCCAAGCTCCTTTTCGACCTCAAGCTGTAGGTTGTCGCATGCCTTTTCTATTGCGGCAATACCGCAGGCATTTAAACATACTCCAAGTGTTGGGTCTTTAATCATCTGTTTTTCAACTTCTCTGTCAAAATCTATTCCTATGGTAACACAAAAAAGAATCGCCTCGTTAAGGCCTTTTAAAAGCTTTTTAAGGCTTTCGCCGTAAAGCACACAATCGGCCTCTTCCAAGGTAATTCCTTCTTTAGATTCGCGTATTGAATAAAGCTTCCAAACCTGTCTTACATTTATTATCTTATTACAGATATTAAAGGCGGCTTCAAGCTTTTCTTCCACTACGTCCGTTATTTCGCTTCCGCGATACCCTAAGTATCTAAGCACTTCTTTTCTGTCTGAATCATCAAGTTTAACTGTCATTATAATTTGTTGGCGCTTGCAAATAAACTTTGCGTAGCGTTTGTAATGTATTTTGCAACTTCTACGTTATTCATCATATAAAGGTGAACTCCGCGAACGTCGTTTGCCACAAGGTCTGTGATCTGGTCAACGGTATACGACATTCCCGCCTGATACAAAGCTTCCGGTGAGCTTGAGTATTTACTTATGATTCTTGCAAATTTTGTGGGAATGGATGCTCCGCACATTGCAACGGTTCTCTCTATCTGAGACTGCTTAACTATGGGCATAACACCTGCCGCAATAGGGACATTGATGCCTGCCTTTTCAACCTTCTCCCTAAATGCATAGAAGACTTCGTTATCAAAGAAAAGCTGAGTGGTAAGATGAGTTACCCCTGCATCAACCTTTTTCTTTAGGTTTTCAATATCTTTATCAAGGTTTTCTGCATCGGGATGACATTCAGGATAACAAGCACCCGCCACATTAAAGAAAGGGTCGTATTCTTTTATAAACTTTACAAGCTCATCCGCATGAGAAAATGCCATCTTTTCGCTTCCATCCTGAGGCATATCTCCTCTTAAGGCAAGAATATTCTGAACTCCGGAGGCTTTTAAATTATCCAAAACTTCCTTAATTTCTTCCTTATCTGCACCAACGCAGGTTAAGTGACTTAAGGGCTCAATCCCATATTCTTTTTTAATTAAAGAAGCTATTTCCGCAGTTTTTTCTTTTTGCTGCTTGCTGCCCCCTGCTCCGTAGGTAACGGATATGTAGTCAACATCGATTCCTCTTAAACCGTAAAGGGTGTTATAAACCGTCTCAAGGGCGCTTGTTTTCTTTGGAGGGAAAACTTCCATTGAGTAAACGGTTCTTTTGTTTTCATAAAGTTTTGAAATGTTCATTATTTATATTCCTAAAATATTTGTAGCTACCGCAAAATACACGATAAGTGAAAGTGCATCGACGATTGTGGTGATGAAGGGGCTAGCCATAACAGCCGGGTCAAATCCTAAGCGCTTAGCCACCATAGGAAGTGAACAGCCCACAAGCTTTGCCACAAAAATGGCAACAATAAGTGTAACGCAAACAACAAAAGCGATTGTAACTCCCACTTTATCAAAGAACAAAAGCTTTAAAAAGTTACAAGCCGCAAGGGTGACACCGCAAAGGAAAGCCACTCTTATTTCTTTCCAGCAAACCTTGAAAAAGTCTTTAAAAGCGATTTCTTCAAGGGAAAGTCCACGAATTACGGTAACGCTTGCCTGTCCTCCGGCGTTACCGCCCGTATCCATAAGCATTGGTATAAAGAAACTAAGTGCCGGAATGGCGCCAAGTGCTTCTTCAAAGTTTTTCATGATGCTTCCCGTAAATGTAGCGGAAACCATCAAGAGTAAAAGCCAGGGTATACGCTTCTTCCAAGTCTCAAAGACGCTTGTCTTCATATAAGGCTTGTCGGAAGGCACGATAGCGGCCATCTTTTCAATATCTTCCGTTGTTTCTTCTTCCATGATATCCACGATATCATCGACGGTGATAATACCCACAAGGCGGTTTTCATTATCAACAACGGGCATTGCGGTAAAGTCGTATTTCTTAAACTGCTTGGCAACGTCTTCCTGGTCCATAAGAGTGTTAACGGAAACCACGTTTGTTTCCATTATTTCTCCCACGGTTTTATCGGGATCTGCCAAGAGTAAACCTCTTAAAGTAAGAATACCAAGAAGGGTTCTTGATTTATCCAAAACGTACAAATTGTTGATGGTTTCGGAGTCTCTTCCCACTTTTCGCACACGCTCCAAAGCCTGTGCTACGGTAAGGTTTTCTTTTAAATCTACAAACTCGACAGTCATGATACTGCCGGCTGATGAATCGGGGTAACGAAGAAGGTGATTGATGTCGCGCCTTGTGTCAGCACTTGCGGATGCAAGTATTCTTCTAACGACGTTTGCAGGCATTTCTTCAAATAAGTCTGCAGCATCGTCGGCCATCATGTTGTTAACGATGTTTGCGGCATCACGTTCCGACAAGGAAGTAATGATCATCTGCTGATGTTCTACTTCAAGATATGCAAATACGTCGGCTGCCTTATCTTTAGGCAAAATTCTGAAGACCTTAATCATGTCTTCTTCCGGGATTTCTTCCAGCACCTGAGCGATATCTGCATCATATAATTCGATGAGCTTCTGTCTTAAGCGTGTGTATTGCTTGGTCTCTAATAATTCCTTGATTTCTTCCATAGCAATTTCTCCTTTAAAGATGTAGTTTTATTATTCTGTCCCGCTCGGGGATTGGTACTGTCTGAAGATATATGACCTGACATAATAAAACCACCACCTTTCATAAAGAGAATGCTTAAAATACAACAAAAAAACTTCTTAATAAATATAGAATACTCAGGTTTTCATGTCAATAAAATAAGCGTCTGAAATTTTAGAAAAATCCATCTTTGAATTAGTCAAAGAAACCAGGTCCGACTTAACTTTTTCAACATCGTTAAAATCAACCCTTATATACATGCAAACGTTGTTTGCATAGTAGATATTGTTTATGGTAATTTCTTCTTTTTCTATATAGCGTTTTATGATTTCTGCGTTTTTATAATCCGCCTCTATTTTAATTTCGGCGCCGTAACGCATTGTTCCGATTTTTGAGTTTTTAAGGCCAAGAGATGCCGCTTCCACATACATTCTGGCTAAAGGCCCCGCTCCTAAAAGAGTGCCCCCAAAGTACCTTGTTACCACAATACAAACGTCCGTCACTTTGGCTTCTTTTATCACATTAAAAATAGGAAGGCCTGCCGTCTGCTGAGGCTCTCCGTCGTCTGAATACTTTACTTTATCGCTGTTTTTTCCGATTACGTAGGCGTAACAGTTGTGGCGCGCATCGTAATATTCTTTTTTTATGGAATTAACAAAAGAAACCGCTTCTTCTTCACTTTTAACGGGGGCTACATGGGCGATAAAACGAGACTTCTTTAACTCAGTCTCACCGCTTCCCCCTTCAACGCAAACTTTATATGCTTCATTCATGTTTTTATTATAATGCATTGCTTACGAATTTGTGAAGATTTGCTTAAGCGACTTCTTTTTTTAAGCCCTATTTGGTATAATGCATTAGTTAGTTGTAGTGTGCAATTTAATAATAATTACTTCTGTTTAAAGGAGAGAATATATGAACTATGGTAGGCGGGGCATTAAGGCTCGTCAGGCGGCCTTAAATGCAAGAGGTCCGAAATGGTCGCGCAAGTTTCTTTTGATATTTATAGAAGCTGCGTGCATAGCAATACTTGCCGTAGGCGTTATGTGTGCGGCGCTCGGAATCGGCTTGTTTAAGGGAATCTTATCAAGCGCTCCCGATATTTCAAAAATAAACGTTACTCCCACAAAGCTTGCTTCTTTTGTGTATGACGCGGAAGGCAATGAAATCGGAAAGCTTGTTGCGGAGAGTTCAAACCGTATCATTATAAGCAGTGAAGACATTCCTCAGAATATGAAGGATGCTTTTGTGGCCCTTGAAGACGAACGTTTTTATCAGCATAACGGTATCGACATTCAGTCAATTATTCGTGCGGCTGTATATGCCATTCAGCACGGAAGAATGGGACAAGGTGGTAGTACCATCACCCAGCAGCTTATAAAGAATAACGTATTTGAAGGCTGGGCTACCGAAAAAAACAACATGGAAAAGATAAGGCGTAAGATTCAGGAACAGTACTTGGCGGTTCAGCTTGAAAAGACTACCGATAAGGACGCCATTCTTACAACCTACTTAAACACCATCAACTGCGGACAAAATACTTTGGGTGTGCAGGCCGCAAGTTTAAGATATTTCGGAAAAGATTGTAAAGACTTAACCCTTTCCGAATGTGCGGTTATCGCTCCTATCACACAGGCGCCCACAAAGTATAACCCCATCATTCACCCGGACAACAACAGAGGCCGTGCGGAAGACACTTTAAATAAGATGCTTGAGCAAGGCTACATTACAAAAGAAGAATACGACGAAGCCTGGAACGACGATGTTTATGCAAGAATTCAGTCTAACAACGAATTAAAAGGCGAGCAGGCTTCAGTTAACTCTTACTTTGTTGATGCTGTAACAGAAAAGCTTGAAGAAGACCTTTTGGCTTTAGGATATACAGAGGATCAGACATACGCGTTAATGTACAGTGGCGGTTTAAGAATTCAGTCAACCATGGATCCCGAAATTCAAAGAATCTGTGATGAAGAATTTGCAAATCCCGAAAACTACTTTGGTATCGACAAATGGTATCTTGATTACAGACTTACCGTTCAGAAGGCAGACGGAACCATTGTAAATCACAGTTCCGAAATGTTTAGAACATACTTTAGGAAAAACAGGTCGGCTTCTTTTAACATGCTATACACAGCACAGGAAGATGCATATGCCGACTGTGAAGAATACCAGGCAGCTGTTATGGAAGAAGGGGACGAAATCGTTGGTGAACCTTTTATCCACCTTACCATTCAGCCTCAGATTTCATTTACCGTTGCCGATCAGGCGACAGGCCAGATTAAGGCTATGATTGGTGGACGAGGAGAAAAGGAAGGAAACAGAACCCTTAACCGTGCCACTCAGTCAATGCGTCAGCCAGGTTCCTGCTTTAAGGTTCTTGCGGCATTTGGTCCCGCTATTGATGCTAAAGGCATGAGCCTTGCGACAGTTTTCAACGATGCTCCCTTTAACTACATCGACGGAACACCTGTTGCAAACTGGTATAAAGACGGTTACAGAGGACTTCAGAGTATCCGTAAAGGTATCGAGCAGTCCCTTAACATCGTAGCCGTTAAGACGATTACACAGATTACTCCCGCTTTGGGATTTAACTACTTACAGAACTTAGGCTTCACCACTTTGGAAGAAGCAAAGCCCATTGGCGATAGAATCTTTACAGATATCGGTCAGCCCCTTGCTTTGGGCGGTATCACAAACGGTGTAAAGAACTTTGAACTTAACGCAGCTTATGCTTGCATTGCAAACCAGGGCGTTTACATTGAGCCTACTCTCTACACTATGGTTACCGATGCGGACGGAAATGTTATTATCGATAACACAAATCCCGATTCAAGAAGAGTGTTCTCTGAACAGACAAGTTTTCTTCTTACAAGTGCCATGACAGACTGTGTACGCTTTGGTACAGGTACAAACGCAAGATTTGCCGGAATGTCAATTGCCGGTAAGACAGGTACCACATCAGATGAACGTGACGTTTGGTTTGCAGGTTTCACACCTTACTACACAGGAACCTGTTGGGTCGGATTTGATAACAACGAAGTAATGAATTCAAAGGAACAAAGAGCGGTTCAGGTAATGTTCTCAAAGGTTATGTCAAGGGTTCACGAAGACCTTACGGATCCCGGATTCCCTGTTCCCGAAGGAATTGTGAGAGTGCCTGTTTGTTCACAGTCAGGTAAGCTCCCCACTCCCGGACTTTGTGATGCTTGCATAGTAAGCGAGTACTTCACTCCCGACTCTGTTCCTACAGAATATTGTGATGTTCACATTCAGGGTCAGATTTGTGCTTACGATAATTTAAGAGCATGTCCCGGATGTCCCTTCTGTTATGAAGGTGTAACCACCACTCTTCCTCCCGAAGATCCTTCACTTTGGCAGGGCTCAAACGTACTTGCCACAGAGTTAGATCCTCTCGGAGCCGGTGCACAAAATGCCGCAAACAACGGCTTCTGTCACCACAATGAACAGTTCTTTATGCAGGAAGGCTGGGAAGGCCGAGTAGAAGCAGAAAGAGCTGAACTTGATGCAAGAAACGCAGCCGCTCAGGCAGCATGGGAAGCAGCCCAGGCAGCCGCAGCCGGTCAATAAAGTTAACACAAAAAGGCCTGTGCAATTAATGCACAGGCCTTTATTAATCTTAATCTACTTACTGTCTTTCAAGAAGTTCCTTATATTCAGCGCTTGAAAGTTCTTTATACATTCCGCATTCAGGGCAGCAAATGCCGCGCTTCTTTGTAACAGAAATAATGGGAATAAAGAAAAGTGTAAACTTAAACTTTTCTTTTGCCAAAACCTTTTCTGTATTGTATCCGCAGTTGGGACATACCGAATATCCTAAGGTTCTCTCTGTCTTAACATCATTTTTAGATCCCCAGATAATAAACATTATTCGATTCCTCCTTCTGCTCTGTTGCTTTGAGCAATTCCTCTAAGTCTTTCAAGTACGGTATCATACTCAGCGTTGTTTCTTCTCATTGACCATGAGCCGTAATAAACTTTTGAGTCCTTTGTGATTACCTTAATCCACTTGTAATTGTAATCGTAAACATTGTTGTGAATGTTTGTATAGTAAGCATTCACGATATCGGAAGTAGGAATCACTCCTCCTTCTCTTCCGCCAAAAATAACTTCACGGTCTGTAATTATAGTGTTTACTTCTCTGTACTCTTTGGCTGATCCGTTTTCAAGTGCGGCCATGATTCTCTGCTTTTCTGTTTCATCGGTCATCTTCTTTAAAACTCTTTTAGCAGATCCAAATCCTCTTCCCTTGCTGATTTCAAGAAGTCCGATAATAAGCATCAATAATGCCGCAATCCACAAGAAAAAGCCAATCGCCGTTGCGTCAACCATCAAAAAGAAGCCAACAACAAAAGCCGCCAAAGCGCCCCATAAGAGCCCTTTACCTTTAGAATTTTTCATCCTCTTCACCTCTTTGTTATAAACGTAGTTTTAATAACGACATCCTCTAATATACTCCTCTAAAAAGAATTGTCAATGAAATATCCGATTGTACTGAAATACAAACAATTTCATCCCATTTTTCATTGACAATCCTTCACTCACTATGCTATCATATCATTCGTGTCCGAGAGGATATGATGCTGATGTGGCTCAGTCGGTAGAGCGTCGCCTTGGTAAGGCGGAGGTCACGGGTCCGATTCCCGTCATCAGCTGCAAATAAAAAAAGGTATGAACTTAAAGGTTCATACCTTTTTTATTTGCAATTGTATGACATGGCCGAGGAGCCGTCCACGGGGACGATTTCCGCGAAGGCATGAGCCATGCAAAGACGTAAGTTTAAAGGCTTGGCGGGAGCTTGCTCACGGCCAAGGCTTTTGACTTGCGGATTTATAGGGCGAAGCCCGCGACTCGTAGGCTGCTCTTTAGCCTACGAGCCGGCACGGGTCATTGCCATCTACCAATACACCTGTAATACACTTCATTTACCGCTTCAATATAACAAACAAAAGAAGGATGCGAATGGTCATATGGCCTTTGTAGATACATATTCTTCTTATCAAGATATGTCTGTCTAACCAATTGCCAATAATCTGCATGAGGCTTTAGTGTTGCTTCTTTTTCCCAGAGCCTCTCCGAGTTCCGAACCGTATTCCAATAATACCGATCAAACCAGACATTACCGGTTTTATCATGAATCAGCCTTTGAAGCCTTCCATAAGAATCATACTTCACAATACACACATCAATGTGAAACGGGGTTTTATTGCCTTTATTGAATACTCTCTGTTCTGTAGTCAGTGCAGAAGTTGAGTCTTCGCAATCTCCCCAACCATTATTAGCAAGGACCTCATTAAAAGCCTTCTGCGCATCGGTCTTTAAAGCCCGCTCATCGCCCGCCTCATCTGCGTTGACTATTAATAGGTTGAAGTCATAATCAACGCCTTCTTGGGCGTTCTGCGTCATCATATTGCGGCCTTTACTGCCTACAACATTCATCTTTGCTTCAATGCCATAGTTTTTAAGGTTCTGAACCAATTGATTGACTATGTCCGCACAAACACTATAGGAACGCTTTAAATAATCTTTGTCTTCTATCCAATGATACATAAACTATCCTTTCCTGTCCCTGTCCTACCAAATAGTGTTATGCCACTAAATCATTGTAGAATACCACTGCTATAACTATAATACAACCCGCTTTTTAACTTTTGTGTCAGTTATTTCTAAAAAGTCAAGGGATTATTGATTTACTGCAGATGTTCTTTCCGTTATAGTTTAATCAACGGAGGACTCAAATCATGAATGAAATGCAAAAGAAGACCCATTTGGCCACTCAGATAAAAAACTATAGAAAGAAACTCAACATGACGCAGGAAAGCTTAGGAGAGAAAATGGGCTACACTAAACAAACCATTTCGTACTGGGAACAGGCTAAACATGCGCCCGGTCAAGAAGATATCATAAAGTTAGCAGAAATCTTTTCTATTACTCCCAACGAACTTTTATACGGGACTAACGAAAAAAGCCCAATTATAAATGGGCTCGAATCTTTAGGTATAGAGGCTGTTCCAAATAAGGTTTTTACATATGTTCTTTTCTTCAAAGACAATTATGAGCATACTTTCTCAGCCTGGATATACGACCAGGATTATCCTACAATGACCGTCGTCGCAGAATGTTGCTCTAAACATAATGATTTCTCAGTTTTCAAAAAAGAGGTTTGGGCAAATATTGATATGCTCACCGAGCAAGCCCGTGACTTCATGGATAGCAAAGATATAAGCGAGTATGCAAAACACTTTCGTTCAGCCAAAACTATGATAGAAGTCACGGAGGAGCTAATATAAATTTTCTAAAAGAAAATATCCGATGTTTCTTACTGGCCATAAGTATCAAACAATTCTTTTAACCT